>VFSW01000367.1_pt1 | contig 64884 bp, 49 predicted proteins | sample 5358111 | NCBI WGS metagenome assembly VFSW01 (sample SAMN11554181, study PRJNA540505) | mine drainage metagenome | isolation source: sediment from site ElyBrook_90M | place: USA: Ely Copper Mine, Vershire, VT | collected 2017
CCTGATACTCTAAAAAGTCGTTTTCACGCCGGATCCAAGTGATACAAGGCGCTTTTGGAGTGCGGGAGCTTGCTCCCGCTTTGTGCGGGTAGGGCTTACCCTGCCCCGGAAAGATATCGTGAAGGTCAAAGACAACTTACGCGATTACGGCTGGTGGATGATGCCCACGTCGGCGAGGCCATTCAGGAAAAATTGCACAGCCACGGCCACCAGCAGCAGTCCCATAAATCGCATCATGATGCGGATGCCGGTTTCGCCAAGGATGGTGCGGACACGGTCCGCGCCGGCGAGCACAAGAAAGGAAACGTAAGCGGTAAGGGCAACGGCGGCAAAAACGGGAATGGTTTGCCACCAGTGGCCGGATTCGGTCATCAGCACCATAACGGTTGATATGGAGCCCGGCCCGGCCAGCATGGGAATGCCGAGCGGGATAACGCCCACATCCTCTTTTTCCGCGGCTTCCTGAGTCTCTCCCGGAACTTCGTTGGTAGGCGATCTCTTGGCCTGCAGCATATCCAGCCCGATGATCACCAGAATAATTCCGCCCGCCATCTTAAAGGCCGGCAGGGTAATGCTGAAGACGCGAAAGATGAGGCTGCCGGTGAGGGCAAAGGCGGTGAGCACAACAAAGCTTGTCCAGGCGGCGCGGCGCGCCATGCGCCGGCGTGTAAGGTGATCCGCCTCCGCCGTCATGGCCAGAAAGGCGGGAACCACGGCGAAGGGATCGACCAGAAAAAACACCGACGTAAAGGCAATGAACGAGAATTTGAGCGTGGTCGCTATGACGGAGCCCATGCAGCCTCCCGCGTTGGATGCAAAGGGGACATTATACCGGAGTCAGCAGAGTGACCTGCCTCGATGGGCGACAGGGTGCGTAAACGCCCGATCACACACAAAGCCGGCCGGCGGCGCTGCGCGCCAGCCGGGGCATCTTATGCAGCAATCGTATTGGCCATTGTCTTTTGCTGCTTCCGCACGCCCATTGACAAACGGCCGCGACCCCTTTAACTTTGCGTTGACCTTTTTCAGTCCGAAAATTTCCATAGGCGAACAGCGCTGCGAAGTACGAATCGTCGATGGGTTTGCAGCCCGCTGCCCGACCCACCACAATCAAACCGGCGCCCACGCGCGCCGCAAGCGCAAAAGGAGCGTTCCATGGCCAAGCGAACGAAGAAAACCAAGCCGGTGAAAAAAGCCAAACCTGCCCGAAAGCGTGGCCACATTGCCAGGGCAGCCGGACCCCCGCCCAAGTACCGCGCCGCCATCACGGTAACAGACGCGGGATTTGCCGAACCCTCGCCTACGCCCGACCCTGCACACTTTGTGGTGCAGAAGAACGATACGCAATACTACCAACTGCTCAACAAGAAATTGTTGCAGCCCATTCCGTCACCGCGCGACGCAAGCCTGACTCCGGCGGAATTGATTTTCACTTTGCAAAAAGCGTGGGGCAGCCGGGGCGCGGCGCGCATGAGGCAGATTCAGCAAGCCGGGCAGATTGTGTTCCACGCCGTTGGCGATACCGGGCCGGTGGCTTCCAAAGGTCCGGCGACGGTGGCGATGGTGGCCGACAAGATGGTGGAAGATTTTAACGAGCCAAACCCGGCGGACGTTCCCGCATTCTTCTATCACCTGGGCGACGTGGTCTACAGTTTTGGCGAGACGATGTATTACTACGACCAGTATTATGAGCCCTTCCGCGATTATCCGGCGCCGATCATCGCCATTCCCGGCAATCACGACGGTGTGGTTTACAGCGGCGATCCGGAATCGAGCCTGGATGCCTACTTGAGGAATTTCTGCGCCACAAGCTGGCAAATCACTGCGGAGGCCGGCGCGCTGGGCCGCACGGCAATGATTGAGCCCTCGGTTTACTTTAATCTGCAGGCGCCTTTCGTGAACCTGATCGGGCTTTACAGCAACGTGCTGGAAGACCCGGGCGTTATTTCAAGCGAAGGGTCATCAAGCTCGCCGGTAAGCGACGATCAATTGACGTTTCTGCACGCCCAGTTGGCCAGTTTGCGCGATGCCAAATACGCCGGCGCGGTGATTGTGGCCATGCACCATCCGCCCTACACGTCCGGATCGCTGCACGGCGCCAGCCCCCGCATGCTGCAGGACCTGGATAAGGTTTTCAGCGCCGAAAACTTTTACCCTCATGCCGTGCTTTCCGGCCACGCCCACAACTACCAGCGTTTTACGCGCCGCCAGGGAGGGCGCGAAACGCCTTACATTATTGCCGGAACCGGAGGCCACGGCGTGGTGAATATAACCGCCGGGCGCGGCCAGCCCACGCTGCGCGTTCCGGCAACTTCCGGCCAGGTGACGCTGGAAAACTATGCGGTGCGCTTCGGCTACCTGCGGATTGTGGTGAACCAGCAGCAGCTCAGCATTGAGTTCCACGACGCGCAAAACGTCACGGGCTCGAAATCGCCCAGCGATTCCATAACGGTGGATCTGGCAAGCCGCACTTTGGCCACGCGGCGCCTGTAGTGGCGAGGCAGTGGAATTTCCGAGCCGGCCGGGCCTTACGACGTTTCGCCGAGCAGCAGTTGATAGCCCGTGGCGTGCAGCGCCACGCGGAGCCTGGCCTGCCAGCCGGAAATGGCGTCTAAGGCGACGACATCCCACGGTTCATCCAGGCGGTCATGAGTTTTTGAGACCGCATCGCTGATCGCCGCCTGTAGTTGCGCCCGCCGGTTCTTGAACTCCGGCGAAGCCGGATCGTGCGGCTGGGAAAAATAGGGCAGAGCATCGGCCACAGTTTTTGACAGCGCCGTCATGGCGAACGCCCACTGGTAGAGGATCAGGTAGTCGCCGCAGATCAACGCCAGCATCTGGCTGTCTTGCGAGGTATCCAAACCGAACGCTGCCGCAATCTTAATGCGATCGGGCCACGCCTGGCTCACTTTGGGCCATCCATCGGTGGATAGCGCGGTAATGCGCGGCCCGGTCCACGCCGGATCGCTTACGACGGAAACAATATCGTACAAAGCGGAACGCGCCGCTTCCATGTAGAAGTCCAGAGGGCGAGGTTTGAAATCCGTGGTAAGCAGCATGGCCAGGGTTGCGGCGTTGTCGTAATCGCAGGTGAGATAAAAGGTGGAGGCGCCAAAATTGTTAATGCCGCCGGGCAAGGGCTGAATGGGCCCAAGCTTCAGCAGGCGCAGCAGCAACTGCTCGGCCGCAAGGTTTGAACGGGAAGTGTGAGAATGCTGCTCAAAGCGCCAATAGGAGGTTTTGAGGCCGGGGGGCTCCGGAATGGCTCCGGAAGCGCGGTACGACACGGTGACCATCAGGCTCCGGGCCAGAAGTTGCAGCAGCTTGCCGCGGTTCTGCGAGGTGAGGTAGCTGGTGGAAAGCTGTATCTGCTGCGCACAGGCCTGGTCAGTGATGAGCAGATCGCCGGTTTCCGGATCGACGGCAGTGCGGGCGGTAAGCACGAATTTATTGAGTGAAACCGCGTTGAACAGGCCCAGCAGGTTGAACCTGACGGAAGTGCTGTGGCCCTGCGTGGTGGTGATGACGCTGGCCAGGCATTGCACCCCCGGCGGCATGGAGGTTTGCGCTTCGAGCAACGGCGTAAGGTTGAATTGGAGCGCCTGTTGAAGCAGTTGGAGCGCCTGGGGGTTGTTGCCGGCCTGGTCCAGATCAATCCGTACCGCGAACAAGTGCGCCTGCGCCGCGCTGGCGGCCAGCGCGCCGGTCAAGGAAATTTCAAAACACCGGTTGGCGGACTGATGAATGGCGTCATTGATGGCGTCGATGCGGCTTTTGCCCTCAGGCGTGGCCGGATCGAGACCGGCATCCTTGTAATCCTGGGCGGAGGGAGCAGGGTCGGTTCCTATCTTGCCGATGACCCAGCCCAGCAGGTCCGTGCCGCCAAGCGTGGCGGCTGCACCCAGCCTGGCGCTGGCGCTAACTACAACTTCGCGCCCGGTCTTGCGGTAAAAGGCGATATCCACCTGATGGGCGGCAGTGCGCGTTACGCGAATCTGATAGCGCCCGGAAATTTTGTAGGAAACAGCCGCGTTGAGCGAGGCTGAGGCGTTGATCTTAAGCTCCGGGACCAGGGAACTGAGCGAAACGGAAGCGAGTGGATTTGACCAGGCCAGCAGATTCTCCTGCGCCACAAAGCGGAGAAAACCCGAGCCTTCGACCGTTGCGATGGAACCCACCGGCATGCGCTCGAGGTCGTCGAAAGCGCCCGGTATGGAAAACTGCGCAATAGCCTGCTGGATGGCTTCATTAACCTTGGGCGCGTCAGAAGTTGTATTGAAGCGCTGGTAGCAGGCATAGCTGACTTCCGCTTCGCTATCGAACCCGAAGGTTAAACTGCCGTCCTGGGTGGTGACGCCGGCGTCTATTTTGGCGCCAAAGCCAAAGCCGACGTACGCCTGATTCGGCAGCAGCGCGACCGGCGCGCCGAATGAATCATCGGCAAAGAGCGAACCGTGGTTCACAATGCAGAGAAACGCCGATGGGCCGCCGGAAACGGTAAGCTCGGGACCGCCGGCGCCCAGCTTGACATCCCGCGCCAGAGAGAGTTGCAGCTTATCGAACTGCACGGCGGTTGAGGCAAGGGGATCATGGAAAATAGCATCCAGATCGTGGCCGGAGCTGACAAAAGCGGGTAGCTGAATGAAGTATTTGAGAAACGACGAAGCCTGATCAAGCGATACGGTCAGTCTAAGGCCGGAGGTGCTGGTTAAGGTAATTTCAGCCATGGCGGTCTCCTTTTATGGCTTTTCACTCGCACCCGCACTCAGGATTCTCCCGCTTTGCCCACAGCCTTCTTAACCAGGTAAGCGCCTTGGCCAAGGCCGAATGCGGAAAGAATGGTGGTGTCAACGTCGGGAATTTTTACCGAGTGTTGCAAGGTAATGATGCCTTGAGAGGAGATAACACTGAAGAGATAGACCAGAATCGCCAGCAGCGTGATGATCAGCATCTGGAAGTCGCCCAGATCAAGCTGGTTGTTGTCGTTGCTGACCAGATTTGTGAAGAAAGCCGCCCGGTTCACGATATTCATTTTCTTGGGATCGGAGTTGGCGTCTTTCGCTTTTTCGGTTTCAACCTTATGGGTGGTGATGCCTTTGGCCGCTCCAAAAGTGAAGGCGCTCAGGCCGGAAAGAATCAGCAGATTCTGCGGAATTCCGATGTTGCCCCAAAAACCTCCCCAGTTCCATCCTGCCCAGCCCCGCAGGCAAAGGGTTGTGACGTAAGCCAAAATCAAAACAAAGAACCAGGTGGCCATTTGGAACTTGGAATTGCTGTAACGGCCGTCTTCGCCCATCACCAGATGCACCGGGTTTTGCATGACAATGCCGGCGCTTGCCAGAGCCAGGATAACCGCGCACAAAATCATGATGAGCAGCCGGGTCGAAAGTGAGAAGCGGCGGACTTTGTTCGAAAACTGCTGCAGAATGCGGGAACCTTTTTCCACCGGCAGCACATCTGCCGTGATCACGTCACCAGGCTCCAGATTCATGACCAGACTTTTTTCGTAATTGTCGGTCACCGCAAGCTCTTCGGGTTCGATCCGGCCCCGGGCGCGAACAAACAGGGAAGCGCCGCCGTTGACCACCCTGACCACCCGAACGTCAATCCGTGCAAGGGATGGCGCGGCTTGCGCCAATGCGCCCGCGGGCAGAAGCAGCGCCCCAATCATTACGCCACTAACTACCCACATCGCTCGGCTTGGCATGAGGAGTTTCTCCTGATAACGGTTGCGTGCCCGGGTGTGCGGTGCAGAGGTTGCGCGCTCTGCCAGCCCGTTCGCGCGGCATTTCAGCGGCAAACGGCGCGCCCTGTTTCACACGGCTGAACGATGCACTCTCCAGGGAATCTTCAATAAGGAATTGACGCAGTTCTATCCTTTGTCCATCCAATAGTCAAGCGCATAGTTGATTGGGCGGAACAGCCCGCCTTAGGCCTTGACGGCGCGGATGAAGTCCGCCAGCAGGCCGTAGGCGGTGGCCACCACGCCCGGCTTATGCTCAATGATGGAGAGCCCGAAAACGTCCAGGTCGAATTGCAAGGCTGATGTGGCGCCTTCCAGCAAAGCCAGGGGATCGCTGAGCGGCAGGAGTTCCGGCCCCACGCTGGCCAGCACTCCGCCGGCCGGTGTTTTCCGGGCGCGGCACACCAGCTTGTAACGCTTGCCCTCGGCTCGCGCCGCGCGCACCTGCTCTGCCGTCAGGTTGCGGATTCCTGTTCGTTCCACTTCGCCCAGTTTCAGCGTCGCATCCATCAGCACAATGGCGAGGGCCGTTACTTTTACCGCCGCGTCCCAGCCCTCCAGGTCATTGGAAGGGTCAGTTTCCGCCACGCCGATCTGCTGCGCTTTTTTCACCGCATCGTCAAACGAAAGGCCGTTTTCCATTTCGGTAAGCACCACATTGGTGGTTGAATTCAACAAGCCTCGAAAACCGCGCAATTCAACCGCGGGCAGGCCGCCCGGAAAAAGCGAGAATACCGGCACGCCATCCATGACGGTGGATTCAAAGAGAAACTGACGGCCGCGAGCCGCGGCCAGCTCGCGCAGGGCGCGATAAGCATGAACTACCGGCCCCTTGTTGGCGCTGATGGCATGGGCGCCGGCTTCCAGAGCCGCCCGCAGATGATCAATGGCGGGTTGCCCGGTCTCGCGGTTAATGGATGTTGCCTCAAACAGAACAGAGGCCTGCGATTTGCTCAGCCAATCGCGCAGACCGGCAACACGAGTGCCCGGCTGAGGCGAGCCCCCTGGCGCTTCCAATAAAGCCGACGCATCAAACCCGGCAGGGTCGGCGCACCAGCCCAGCGTTCTTGAGGCCAGGCCGGTCAATTTCCAATCAATGCCATACTGCGTGCGCAGAAGCGGGCGCTTGGCAAGCATTAACCGTACAAACTCTTTGCCCACATTGCCAAAGCCCGCCAATGCCAGGTTGTAGGTTCGTATCAAGAGGGCTCCCCTTGTCACGCGGTATCCGGCGCTCGCTACGCCGCGGTTTTTCGGCCGCGAGCCGGACTAAAGATTGTACCTGTGGCGTTGGCGATTGGATATGGCGACGGTTGAAAGTTGGCGGGCTGAGGGCAGAAGCGCCTGAAAGCGGAAAAGGCATCCGCGAAGTGTTATTTCGTGGATGCCTTTGCAAGTACGGTGGTATTAAAACGTAGTCCCGCTATTTTGCCGCCTTGGAAGTCGAATCGGATTGCCGGTTGAAGACCAGATGGACGGTAGATGTACCTTGCGGCATGTGGATGGTTCTGGCCACGGTCAAGAAGCGGCCATCCTTGGAAAGCCGCCATTCATCCGTCATGCGCAGGCCGTTGTTTTGTCCGGCAGAGTCGCCCTGGCCATCCAGGTGCAAGGCAAGCTGCTTGCCGCCCTTCTGCCAGCCAGCCTTTAAATTGGCGGTGCTGCCGGAGCGGCCGCCCAGCTTAGCAGAGGTCGTGTCTCCATTTAGCGAATAGGTTGCGCTGGAGGGATACAGGTTGAAAGCGGCAATCCGCTCCCCAAGTTTCTTTTCCGGACGGCCTCCACCGTTGCCGTTGCCGCCGATGGGTCCGCCCACCCCAACACCCACACCGGGCATTCCCATTCCCACGCCACCCATGCCAACTCCGCCCATACCCACGCCGCCCATGGGGCCTGGCATTCCCATACCTACGCCACCCATGCCCACGCCGCCCATTGGACCTGGCATGCCCATACCACCCATCGGGCCATTGGGTCCAACGCCGGGCACTCCGCTACCCTGACCCACGGTCGGCTGGTTTGACCCGCCGGGTCCGTTGGGGATTTGCACCGGAGGCTCCATGTCGCCCTTGAAGTTGCTTTCCACGGCGAGTCGATTTTCTGACTGGTGGATTTTCAGAACGTAGCTCTCAACTTCCGACGGAACGCCTTTGGATTCAGCTCTATTAAGCGTCCAGGTTCCTGAAAAATCGGCGGAATTGCCGGAGTTTTTGGCCGCCAGCAGAGCCGGCAGCAGGGCCATCCCCAAAAGTGCAAGCACTCGTTTTGTCATATCGTTCACCTCCCCATTTTTTGGCCCAGGCACGTCTGGCAGCAGCGTATTACGGGGTCCGCAGCGCCATTAAGGTCCTACTCTAACTTCGATGTGCGATTGGTACAAGGGTTTGCCTGAAAGGAAGGAAGCTTTTCGGCCGGATTGGAGTTAATCCGCCGTCTCCGCCTTGTGGCGCATCTCCAGCAAATCGGACTGAGAATAATAGCGGCCACCCAGAATGAGTCCGGCGATTTTCTGTGTGTTATGGATGTCAACGAGCGGATCGGCGCTTAACAAAAGCACGTCGGCGATTTTGCCGGGTTCAATCGTTCCCAGCTCAGCTTGCTTCCCCAAAAACCTGGCCGGTTGCAGCGTAGCGGCTTGCAGAGCCTGCATGGGCGTAAAGCCGGCAAGCACCAGCATGGCCAGCTCCCGATGCAGGCTTTCGCCGGGGAAAACGTAGGCGTCCATGGAGTCGCTGCCGGCCAGCATGGGCACGCCGGCGCGGTGCATTTCCCCAATCAATTTCACATCGTTCCTTGCCTGGCGCTTTCGCCAGTCCAGCGCCGCCGCGCTCATTCCGGCGCTTAGCCTGGCAGGCGCCCAATCGCGCCGCACGGCGGGGGGAACCAGCAGCAGGCCGGGATCGTTGGCCGGCAAGCTATCCCAATGCGCCCACGTGTAAAGGTTGATGACGGTAGGAACAATCCATGTGCCCTGGCGGCGAAAAGTTTGCCATAATGCCGCAGCCCGCTCCGCGCTGAAGTTGCGGTCAGCCTCATCCACCAGGCCGGCCAGAGCGCTTCCGTCTTTTTGGGCTTCAGCCTGCAAAATACGCTTCCGCAGAGCATCGCCGTCCGAGGCGCAATCCAGAAAAAGGTTGCTGTAGAAAATATGTTCAATGCTGCGCTGGCCGGCGTTGGCGGCCTCAGTTGCCGTAATGGCCAGCGGTACGTGCCCCACGAAAGGCAATCCGTCTTTGCGCGACTCCGCCGCCACGGCAAAATAAGCCGGCCGGTCCAGGTTGATCACCTTGATAAAGTCGGCGCCTTGCGCGCGCAGCGTGTCCACTGCCTTGCGCGCGTCTTCGGCGCTGAATACGGGCATGGAATCGGCCCCGCCCTCTTTCTGGTTAATCAGATATGGGCCGGAGAATATCATGTGCGGCCCCGCCATTTCACCGGCTCTAATCCTGCTTCGGGCCTCCTCCAGAACATCCAGCACGCCGCCCATATCCCGAATGCCCGTAATTCCGTACGAGACAAGCTGGGGAATAAGGATGCTGCTGGTCCACTCCCGCTTGGGGGCAACAGTGGTGTTATTCCACCCGGCGGCGGCTATATGGGTGTGCATGTCCCACAAGCCCGGAATGGCATATTCTCCCGAAGCATCGATCACCCGGGCTCCCGGCGGAACAACGCGCAGGCTGGTGGGCATGATGGAGCGCAGGTGGCCGGCGGCGATGACCAGCGTCATATCGGGCTGAGGAGGCGCTCCCGTGCCATCAATGATGGTTACATGGTTCAGAGCCAGCACATCCGTTGGCGCAGGCGGTTTTGCTGAAAGGCATGCGGAAAGCAGAAGGGCAATGATGGTTGCAAGGCAGGCGCGGCTCATCCGGTAACCTTCACGGAACAAGATGATTGTGCGAATCAGCCGCATATTACCCCTTCCAGCGGGCTGGGGCGGCGCTGACGGCGGCGCGCAAAAAGTTTTATCCGACGGTTTCAATGCGTGTAGCCGGCCGCGCAAGTCAGGCCTTCGGAACTGGCCTGCAGACTGCATAAAGCCCTGACAGTTTGTTGCAAAACGTTCCGAGGATGTCATCCTGAGCACAAGCGAAGGATCTGCTTTTTGCGGAATCTAGCCCATACGAGATTCCTCGCCGCTTGCAGCTCCTCGGAATGACAGGCGGCAAGAGTTTTTCAACAAACGGCTAAAGCTAAGCGGAGGCGGCGCGCGGTATTGAAAAATCCTTGCCTCGGCTCTCTTTTCCAAACGCAATGATGATGATGCCGGCAACCATCACGCACAATTCAAACAATGCCATCGCGCGGGCGTAACCAAGGTGGTCGCGCAGGGCGTATTCCAGCGAATTGGTAGGAGCCGCAAAAAAAATTCCGAGTTGGTATGCCAATCCTGAGACCAGGCTCCGTGCGGCATCGGGCGAAACTTCGTTGAGATGGGCGGGGATGATCCCCCACGCGCCCTGTACGCCCATCTGCATGAGGAATGCCCCCAGGGCGAGCTGAGCGACGGAATGGCCAAAGGCCCACAGCGGTATCACCAGCACGGCCAGCAGCAGGGCGAAGATCATGCTTCGCCGCCGGCCAAGGAATTCCGACAGATGGCCGTACAGGATGGCTCCGGTTACCGCGCCCAGATTATAAAGTATGGCCAGATTGGCCGCCATTGTTGCGCTTAAGCCATGAGCGCTTTTCAGGAAATCGGGATATAGATCCTGTGTGCCGTGGGAAATGAACATCATTAAGGTCATGAGCACGCCCAGGTAAATGAAAGACTTCAAGTTGAGAGCCACAGAGCCCAGCAACTGGCGGATGCTTCGCGCGTGCACGGTTTTCCACGCCTTCGACTCCGGTACCTTCAACCTTACATAGAGGGTGAGCAGAGCCGGCGATGCCCCAATCCAGAACATGGCCCGCCAGCCCCACAGTGGCAGCAGCGAGCGCGCCGCAATGGCCGCCACCAGGTAGCCCACCGAGTATCCGCTCTGCAAAATCCCGGAGAAAACGCCACGCCAGCGCGGGGGAACGGTCTCCATCGCCAATGACGCCCCCACACCCCATTCGCCGCCCATGCCTATGCCATACAACGCCCGCAAGACAAGAAAAACGGCGTAATTGGGAGCAAAACCACAAAGCATTTCGACAACGGAAAAGAAGAGGACGTTGGCCATAAAGGGCACGCGCCGGCCGTAACGGTCCGCCAGCATGCCGAAAAGCAAGGCGCCTACGGGCCGCATCACCAGCGTTGCCGTCAAAGTAAGAACAATTTGAGCTTTGCTTACGTGAAAGGCGGCTGCCAGATGATCGACCATGAAGATGACAACGAAAAAGTCAAAAGCATCAAGCATCCAGCCGAGAAAGCTGGCGGTAACGGCGTGCCATTGTGTGCGGCGGGAGGGCGCTGTATTTTCCTGCAATTTTCCTGTATTCACGGGTGTAAACTCACTCCAGACGGCTGCGGTGCGCCGCCTGCAAAGGCCAGAAATACAGCGCGATGCAAAAGTCTATTGCAGGATGGAGAAGGGGACAAGTACGATTTGTTGACTTTTTGAACGGGGACACGGCGCGCACGATGCCGTGCAGGCCGTAATTTCGCGAAGGATGCCTTTCCCGCCCTTTCGACCGGTTCGTGGCGACCCGAACGCTCTATTCTTTGACCCGAGAGCCGAATAGCGGCCTGCAACATGCTGAAAGAGATGGCGGTTACGCGTCGGTAGCGCCGACATTGCGAGTAATACCCTGGCGTAAGGAATTGCGGCATTGTGGCCGCTGCACGTTTTTCGCCCCAAGACCGGCCTTACTTTGCCGGAAAATCGCCTTTGGCCAGGTTGGGGCTTACTTGGCCAGAATTTCGGCCTTTCGATAACTTAAGGCCAAGTGCTTGGAAACCTCTTTTGGAATCCAAGAGGTGCGTATTGCGATCTATGCCGTTATAATCGAGTCCTCTGAAGGCCACTTTCTTCTTGACTTTATTGAAGGGGTCTGGCGGCTTGGATGCAACCCGACGGAGTGTTTAACAAGAAACGGTTGGCGCTTCCGGCGCAGGTCATGCCGCTGATTCCGGGTTTGATTCTTGCCGGAGTTTCCTATTGTGCGGGAGCGCAGGCTGCAGTTGCTGAGCCCAGGTCAAGAATACCCGAACCCCAACAGCAAGCCCCCGCAATTCATCTCGAAGTGAAGCAGGTTCTGGTTCCCGTCGTGGTCACGGATTCCAAAGGCCACAGCATCCTCGGGCTCCGATCTAAAGACTTCAAGGTTTTCGAAGATGGCATTCCCCAAAGGATTGTCGGATTTTCCACGGAAGGGGACGGAGCAGACAAGCTCTTTCAACCACAGCCGTTGACCGGCGTTCAATCCGTCAAGGGCCTCCTGCCATCATCTCCACAAAACGAAAGGGGGCAGGGTCGAACCTTTCTGATTGCGATTGACACTCTGAACTCCAGGTTTGAGAATTTTGCGCGGATCCGCTCAGCGCTCAAGGGCATTTTTGGCCGGGAGCAGGCTGATGAGGCTCGCTATGCTCTTGTCCTCTTATCGAGGACGCTCAGTGTTGCTCAAGCCTTGACCCGGGATCCCATGGCCGTCTTCCGAGCCCTTGAAAACAAGCGGACTAGCCGCTCAATCATTTCCAGTGAGAAATCCAATCTTACCCTTCAGGAATCGCAGCTTGTGCTAATGTTGCAGAAGCTTTGCGAGCAGTGTCCTTGCCGCATGAGCCAAGGAATGTTTTGCCAGGACGAATTGAGGAAGGCGGAATCTTTCGCGGGATTCGCTGCGGAAGAACAATCTGCAGCGATTAATGACTTCCTGCGAAGCCTCCGCATGCTTGTGAATCAATTCGGGGCCATTCCCGGCAAGAGGACGCTGCTTCTGCTTTCCGATGGCTTCAGCCCACGGCCCGGCCAAGGCTTGTTTGACCTGATCGCGGCATACACCGGCCTCCCTCAACCGGCGCAAGATGATCCCGTCGCGCCGCTAGAGTCTCAAATGCAGGAAATCCTTCGCGCTGCCGAGGATCGTAACGTTACGTTCTACACCATCGATTCGCGCGGACTTTACGTCAATCCTCCCGGCGGATACGATGTGACCAATAGCTACCATCCCACTTCAACTACCGTGCCGGCGATGCCGGAGGTCGAACGTCGGAAGAGGATCGAAGCCGTTGAGGAAACCGATGGGCTACAAGAGCTGGCTGCCTCGACTGGAGGCCTTTTCTTCGGAAACAGCAATGACTTGAAGAAGGGTATTCGACGAGCCCTTGCTGATGGACGGGCATATTACGTCCTCGTTTACAACCCCTCGGACAAGACCGAAGACGGCAAGTTCCGAAAAATCCGGGTTGAAGTAGATCGGGAAAAACTCCTTGTTCGTGCAAAACGGGGCTACTGGGCTCCGTCCGGCTCTGGTAGCTTCGAATTACAGTGATTGGGTGGAGTCTGCATGAACGGGACGCCTGCAGGTACTCATAGGGTTGGTATGTGGCGAGCAGAAGGAGCCGGGGGGATCGGCGGGTTCATCTGGCTCTCCACCTGGATGAAGTGCGCCACCTTTCCGACAAAGGCAACAGATTGGAGAAGAATCGATAAACCAATCGAGAGCGCGCCTGGAGGAGGCGCAGATTTGCTGTTGCGACGAGGTAAGGCTGCGTTCCGATCATCAAGTCAGCGGGAGCTGGGGGTGCGGGGGGCCGGACCCCGGTGATGCCCGGGACCGGGCAACGCTTCAGCTGCTATATGCTCTCGGCCATCACCAACCGCGAGCACACGGCCTTCAGGGTCTTTGGCAGGCGCTTTAGCGCCCAGGTGTTTCTGTGCTTCCCGCCCCGCTCGCGGCGCCTTTTCCCGTGCAAGGTGTACGCTTGATCGTCGGCCGGCAATCCGGTGCGCAAGATCGGCAACGAGAGCCGTTGGCTGAGGTGAAGCGACTCGCATCTGCAGACGTACTGGCTGCCGCTGTACAGCTCCGGACTGAACCCGAATGATCTGCTGCATTGGGGCGTGAACACCAATGCGCTTGGGCCACACACGTCCCCGCGACCAGCACAAGCTGATGGGCATAGTGCGATTTTATCTGCGGATGGCTGAAGCTCGCCCGCTGCTCGTGAGCAGTTGGCAACCAATATGGGCATGGCCGGACAGAACCAGTTAAATGAGATGGCGATGACCCAGAACATCGTGGTAACCGTGCCGGGGAATACGCGGTTTTACCTGGTGCTTGAGAAGGGGAGCCGAGCGACGTCACGGCGAGCCAAGGAAAACTCTTCCTCATCATCGGCGACTGCGACTGGGGTCCCGAGCCTTGAGGAGTTACGCCAGTTGCTCGAACTTAAGCGGGAAATGAGCCAGATGGCCGAACCGGCTATAGCCTCCCCCGGCGGTGCGCTGCAGCAGTAAAATCCCCTTTCGACTGGCGTAATCGCCGCCTGCAAAGTCGCCGCAGAAGAGCCTTTGGCCTCAAGGTCGAGTCCGGGCTACCCGGTTCTCGGCAGCTTCAAAAATTCCTTTCAATTTGGGTATGTCCCTTCGGCTTATGGACTTGAGATGCGGCACAAATGAATCTAAAGACAGGATTTCTTGAAAGAGTCTCCGCCTATTTCTCACTTTCTGGCCGGGGCGGCTTCGATGTACGTCCTTGAAATTCTCATAGGCAATCAGGTCCGCCGGTTGAAGTGGAACGCAGTCCTGCCACCCCTTTGGCTCTATGGTCGTAAAGACATCCTTGTAAGCAAAGGTCGGGTCGCCCACAAGCTTATTGAAGGAGGTGCGGAGCGTTCCGTTGTAGTTGCAGCGCTCATGAAACAAATCCGCTTTCCATCCGGGAAGTTCCTTACTGATACCCCTTCCCATTTCAAACATTAAGAATTGCAGGAGGATGTGGTATGCGAACTCTATAGGGTCGGAGGCAGTTTGAGGCCACTCCTCCGCCAACTCCCGAAGATTAAGAACATAGCCTTCGTATCCCCATCTGTGGCGAGCGAAGACTTTCCTTACCAGCTTTTGGTGGAATACATCTCTTTCACCGCCGTTCCAGTCCGAGAACTCCATAGCGAAATTATTAATGTCTTTGGCATGGTACCTGGATATCGGGCTTCTACCCTGCGCCCTCAGTTCAACATTCTTCTCGTGCAAGCAGTTCTCCCACGCCCAACCTATCCAAAGCCACTCGGTGGCGGGTGCAATCGTGCAGGTCAGCGCGAAGGTGGGAGGTTGAAGCTCCCCGCTGTAACTCTCGTCAATGTAGCCGCTAAGAATCATAGCAATCTCGTTTCCAACCTCAGTAGGGAAGGCTGCACCTTCGTAGCAGACCACGGACGGCCGTTATGCGAGTCAACACGGGCTTGCGCGGCGCGAAAAGGCCCACAGACAGGAAGAGGTTGTGTGTGGCTACCTGCTCGATCGGAGTGGTCATCCGGCTTCGCCCCATTGGCCTGGGTCGTACCCCTTGCGGCGGAATTCTTCCTCGTAGCGCCTCAGGATCTCCACCTCATTAACCGCGCCCGGACCGATTGCAGGCCAAGTATCGGTCCTAGTGTGGTCACCCTCCTGAACATCAACGTACAACGCCTCTGGGCCTCGCCGCCATATGCAGACATGAGCGTCTGCGCATCCGGGCTTCTGGAACGTTCTTCGGTGCAGGATTTGGACGTCTGGCGGGAAGAACACCTCCGCCGCTACTGTGCAGCCCCGGTCCCTGATTTTTTCGGCCAGCGATCGCCTATGAGTGTAACCACACACCACTAGCACCGGCCCTGTCTTCTTTGCTTCGATCCTATCCAGCCAGAAGTTCTCTCGTACGTCGTCGACGTGGCGCCAGCGGGATTCGGCGTTTCCAAGTTCCATTGAGCTGGGGTCATTGAGTCTGCGTATTTCCGAAGCTATGCCAGCAGCTTCCTGCTCGTGAGGAAGCATGTCGATTTGGACATAAGGTATCTTCTCGTCTTTGACTATCTGGTGAGCAAGCGTAGGGATGTAGTTAGGGTCGTGGTAAGGAGCCTCTTCCGCAATCAGCTTGATGCCGTACTTGCGAACTAATCTGCGAATAGTGGAATCTAGGCCATCGATTAGGCTGCTCTCAGAAGGGCTTGCATTTTTCGGCCTCTCCTGGATGGGGTGACAAGTTCCGAGGATCACATAAATGCGATTGGTTGGCCCATCTTCATTGCTATTAGCATGGGTTTCTACCATAGGCTTACTCCGGGGCCTTTTCTTCTCCCCGACTAAAACTCCGCGGCGAGCAAATCCCCTGTCGTGCCTCCCCCTGTGCCAGCTATTGGGGCGGCGCGGACCAGAGAACTTTGCCGCCTTTGCCAAGAAGAACCACGGAGGCGGCGGAAGTGCGGTGTGTCTCGCCCGTGGCCGGAGTGACGAGACGTGTGATGCCTATATTTGCCGTGTATCCTTGAGAATCTGTGAGCTCCAAATCCGGGCCGAACGGCCCCGGTGCTTGCAGCAAAACAGAGCCTGCCTCCCTGTTGGGCGGGTAGGCTCCCATGACAAGGCCACCGTCAGAAAGGGTGACTTCCCCGCCTGGGGTGCCGAGTACGAATCCCCCGCGTGCCGCCGCTTCCCCTAATTCGAGATGGGCAAAGGCATGTCCTGTTGTGCCAGTCCCACCACTAAGAACCGTTCGCTTGCGCCCCACCCCGTCCATAAACGTCAGGGTGGCCCTTATGGAATCAGCTTGGAGGACAGCACGCGTCCGGCCCTGGCTGTCCACCAGAACGAACTTATCTGCCGTGACCGTGCGGCTCGGGCGCGCCTGGCCCATCACTACCACCGCGGCAGCCAAGAGCAGCGCGGCTACCCCCGTTCGCTTGAACCAGCAATTTTGCCTCTCTAATTTTTCGAGGCGTTCTCTGATTGGTTGTAACTCTGGATTTTCGGTGGCCATCGGTCCCCCTCCTTGAGCAAAGCCTGCGTTTGAAATATCGCAAATGGTATCACGCCCGCTTGCTTCGCGCGGATTTTTGACAGGAATCCGCTTCGGGGCTATTACCAATCACAGACTGGCAACAATCTAAGCCGGGTTGCGCGTCCGCGAAGTGATCGGGCAGGCAGCCACGCGGAAGGGAGCCGCGCAGGGCAATGATTTTCGTATGGCGTTTACCTTCAGAGCGAGATTCCTCCCCTTCGCTTCGCTCTGAGTCGGAATGACACCGCGTACGCTGCGCTCTGCGGAAAGTCGGCGTGTAACTTGTTGATAATACATGTCGGCCATGCCCGCCGACTTTCTGCTCATCATGGGCAGCCATAGGGCAGTCAATGCTCGGAATGACACGGTTTCGGAGCGCATTTCCGCAGACGGCTTGGGATTGCGCTACTTATCGGCGGGACACAGGCCTGGGCGCAGAACCTCGGCGGGTCGCCCCAGACCAACGTGGCTGTTCAGGGTGAAACGGGGGCGCAACCCGAGGGCGCGTTTCTAAACTTCGTCAATTGGATCGGCAACGTCATCGCCCCGGTCGAAGTCACCGGGGCGGTGGTCGGCGCCATGTTTCAGGATATTTACCACCATGGAGCTATAATGCCAATTTGTCGATCGCGAACACGATTTGTTGCCAAGGCGGGGTTGCCATACCAGTCCCGCGGAGCGATGGGCGATACGTCCCGTACTTCACTGGCGGCAACAGTTTTGATTGCTTAGAATTGAAGTGTTTGGAGCGGCGCGGGACAGGAAGATCCCGAAACAGGCCATGAAATTTGAACCCGGATCACTTCTGCAATATGAGACTCGCCGCAAGCCCGGGCGAAAAATCTCGGGCATCAGCGCCTTGCTATTGCCCTACGATGCCCTGGGAAAGATTGACGAGGCGGGCTTTCGAAGCCATGCGCGGCGCACCCTGGCTGCGGGGTTGCGCCTGGCCGTCAACATGGATACGGGCTATATCGACCTTCTTACGCCGGAAGAGAAGCAGCTTGTGCTGCGCTGGACGCGCGAGTTGGTTCCGGCTGGCGAATGGTTTGCCGCGGGCGCTGCGCCGGCCTCCGGCAAGTTGAAAGCGGGCGCTGGTTATGCCGCGGAATGCCGGCGGATCGCCGAGGCGGGCGGCGTTCCGGTGATTTTCCCCTCGCCCGCCACGGCTGCGTTAGGCGAGGACGGGCTGGCGGCATTATTTGAGGAAATTGCCAGCGCCGTGCCTCGTTTTATCGCCTTTGAGCTGGGCTCCATGTTCAATCCCAACGGTCGCTTGTTCAGCGAAAGGGTGTTGCAGCAGCTGATGGAACTGCCCCAATGCATCGGATTAAAGCACTCGTCCCTTGACCGCGAACTCGAACTGCGCAGGATCGAAGTGCGAGACCGGGTGCGGCCCGATTTTGCAATCTACACCGGCAACGATCTGGCTGCAGACATGGTGGAGTGCGGCAGCGACTACCTGCTGGGGCTTTCCACCTTCTGCCCCGAGCTTTTTGCCACCCGGGATCGCGCCTGGGCTTTGCAAGACTCCGCCTATTACGCCTGCCGCGACTTGATCCAATACCTAGGTTGGATTGGCTTTCGCGCGCCTGTGCCCGCATACAAGCACTCCGCCGCCATATTCCTTCAGGCAACGGGCTGGCTGGGCTCAAGCCTTCCTCACCCGCGGGCCGCCCGCCGTGAAGCCTGGGACCACGAAGCCCTGGCGGAGGCGGCCGGGCGCGTCATCGCCTTTCTGCCGGAAGCAGGCTGCAAAGATCCCGGCCAGCCCGCCAACCCAGCCCCGCCCGCTCGTGGCGCGGGCTCCCCAGCCGGCTAGGCGCCGCGGAGCCTCCTAAAACTAATAGCCTAATCCCGATGAGGAGCCGTATGATCATCGCCAATTTGCCGGAAATTGCAGGCCGCACCTACCCCGCCGGCCGCCGTACCCAGAATCTGGCCGGGGGTGCCAGCCCAATCCAGCCCGTGCATTTCAATGCCGGATATGTGACGCTGGAGGCCAACGGGGGTCAGGTTCCCTGGCATCATCACGAGCAGGAGGAGATGTACTTTATCCTGGAGGGAAGCGGGGAGATGTGCGTTGGCGAGGAGCGTTCAATTCTAAGCGCGGGCCAGGCGGTTTACATCCCCCCGGATGTTTTTCACCAACTCACCAACGTTGGCGAGTCGCCATTGCGCATGCTTTACTGCTACGCTCCGGCCGGCAACGTGGAGCATTGGCGGCAGGAACTGAACGGCACGCTGCCCCGCGCCGGCAAGGGAGCGCCGCCGCTGCCTGCGGGTTCACGCCCGCAGCGGGCGTGAGGGTGGCGGCCGCACAAGGACCTTAATAATGGCAAATCAAGTGGTGCACACGGTCGGCGTGATCATGAACGGCGTTACGGGCCGCATGGGCTTGAACCAGCACCTGAAGCGTTCCATTCTGGCCCTGCGCCAGCAGGGAGGAGTGCGAACCGGCGAGAATGAAGTGATTGTGCCGCGCCCGCTTCTGGTGGGCCGCAGCGCCGCCAAGCTCCAGGCGATTGCGGCCGAATGCGGGGAGCTGCCGTGGACAACGGATCTGGATGCAGCCCTCGGCGATCCGGATTACACCATCTACTTTGACGGCCAAACCACTCCCCAGCGCGCCCCTGCGCTGCGCAAAGCCATTGCCGCCGGCAAGCACATTTATTGCGAAAAGCCCAGCGCCGCCACCTTTGCCGACGCCCTTCAGCTTTACCATTTGGCCCGCGCGCGCGGCGTTAAGCACGGCGTGGTGCAGGATAAACTGTGGCTGCCCGGCCTGCTGAAGTTGAAATCCCTTTGTGATTCGGGATTTTTCGGGCGCATCCTGGCCGTTCGCGGCGAGTTTGGCTACTGGGTGTTTGAGGGCGACCGCGTACCCGCGCAGCGTCCGTCCTGGAACTATCGCAAGGAGGACGGCGGCGGCATCATCATCGACATGCTTTGCCATTGGAACTACCTGCTGGAGAATTTGTTTGGCCGGGTCAAAGCGGTCTCCTGCATCGGGGCCACGCAGGTTCCCCGCCGCTGGGACGAAAACGGCAATCCCTTCACCTGCACAGCCGAAGACATTGCATTAAGCACTTTTGAGCTGGCTGATGGCACCCTGGCCCACTTTAATGCTTCCTGGTGCGCGCGCGTGCGCCGCGATGACCTGCTGACCATTCAAGTGGACGGCACTGAGGGTTCCGCCGTAGCCGGGCTGCGCGAATGCTGGGTTCAATCGTATGCTGATACGCCGCGCGCGGTGTGGAACCCTGACCTGCCTAATCCGTTGGATTTTCACGCAGGCTGGCGGCAGCTTCCCCCGCTGCAGGAGTCAGAAAATGCCTTCAAGCGCCAGTGGGAACTCTTCCTGCTGCACGTGGTGCGCAATCAGCCTTTTCCCTGGACTCTTTTGGAAGGAGCGCGCGGTGTGCAGTTGGCGGAAAAGGGAATGGAATCCTGGCGGGCGCGCGCGTGGGTGGAAGTGCCTGTAACCAGTCAGTAGGCCAGGGAAATCCGGGGGCCGGCAAAGCTTGACTGGCCGCCAGGGCAAGCCGCTTCAACCAGCAACGGCGGCAATATGGCCCAGTGCGCAGGCATCATTTGATCCATAAATTGTGATAAGATGATACCAGCCTGGAGATTACTATGATTGAGCCGGCCCGCGTGGCCGAAGTGATGGGCGGCTTGCCAGTTCTCGGCAGGCGCATAACCTCCGTCCACGACATGATGGAAATGCTGACGCAAGGCCTGCCCAAGGCTGCCCTGCGCCACACCGTGCATCGTGTGTTCCGGCAGCCGCGGGAAGCTAACACTATTCTGTACCGTGTCGTTCCCGAGGCTACTTACAAACGCCGCCGCCACCGGCTGCGCGCCAGTGAAGGCGAGCGCACGGAGCGCCTGGCGCGTGTGATTGCCGCCGCTGAACAGGTGTGGGACAACGCCGAAGACGCACATTTGTGGCTGCGTACCCCGCACCCGGAACTGGATAATCGTTCTCCGCTCGAATGCGCCTTCACCGAACTAGGCGCGCGCCGGGTTGAGGAGTTGCTGGATCGCATCTTCTATGGCCTCCCGGTGTAAACCTCCGTTGCGAGCGTTTCGCATTGCCGACCAGCGGCATCCTCTGCTGGACGGAACCGGCGCGTTTTTGCAGGGCGGCCGCTGGACCAGCAAAGGCCGGCGCGTGATCTATGCGGCGGAAACCTATGCCGGCGCGCTGCTGGAGATGCTGGTTCACGCCAACCTGCGCCGTCTGCCGCGCACCCTGGCGTGGGTCGAGATCCGCATTCCCACCGGCCTTGATGCGGAAGAAATAAAAGCCTCTCGTCTGCCCGGCTGGAACGGCATGGATTTAAGCGTGTGCCGCGCTTTGGGCGACGCATGGCAGGAGGAGAAGCGCAGCCCGCTTCTGCTGGTACCTTCCGTGGTAACGCAGGGGGTTGAACGCAATGTGCTGCTCAACCAGGATCATCCGGCATTCTCATCGTTTGTGGCCGGCCCGCCGTCGCTCGTGGAATGGGACGCGCGGCTGCTCAGCAGGGCTCCCGCCGCTGCCAGCGCGCATTAGCTGAAGGATTTCTGCCTTTTCCGGCGCCCGCCCGGCGCCGGGCTGCGTTCCCTACCCGGCTTCACCCATCTTGCCTTTGCGTCCCACGCGCAGGTCGTCAATAGCGTGCTGCGCCAGGCGGCCCTCCTCGGTTTGGGGAACCGAATCTGCAACCACGCGGTATTTGGCCAGCGCCCGGGAAGTCTGGTGGGTCTCCTGGTAAATCCTGGCCGCGGCAAGGTCGGCGCGGAAGATGTGAATGTCTTTGCCGGGCAGAGCGCCGCCCTGAACAAAGCGCTCCAGCGCGGCGGTTTTGTCACCCAGTTTTAGATAATCCTGGCCGGCGCGGTAATAGAGTTGGGCAGCCGGGAAAGGCGGGAAGCTGGAACGGTGGAGATCATGGTTGGCCAGCAAGGTATCCAGTACCTGGGTGGCGTTTTGAAACAGGCCGAGTTTTTCATACGCGCCGGCCATTTCAATCGGCAGCAGGAAGTTGCCCGGATAGGCGGCATAAAGACCGCGCAAAAGGTCGATCATGGGAAGGTACTGGCGGTCGCGGCCGTAAAAGACGGCCAGAATCAGTTGCGCTTCGGCGCGAGCCCACTCTCCATGGCCGCTGACCTCCTGAAGCATTTTTACGCCTTGCTGTTTGCTGCCGTGATGCCCGGTGAGAGCGGCCAGCATCTTGATGTAAAAGGGCAGGCTACCCACAATGTAATCATGCAGGCCGATGACCAGCAGGGCGTCAGTCGCGTGGGGGTCCATTTTGTAGAGCCGGGAGTGCATGGCATAGGCCACGCCGCCCTCGCGCAGTGAAGCCAGATAGGTGCGGCGGAGCGTGAATTCGTAGGTGGCCACCTGGGCGTGTGCGTCGCCGCCCCAATAGAGGGCTTCCTCGTCGTTGGGGTTGGCCTTCAAACGCGCGTCGGCCAGGGCTATCGCACGATTGGAGGCGCTTAGAAACTCCTTTTCGAACTCCGCGTCCAGCGCTGGCTTATTTCCGGAAAATATTGATCCGCCTTTGGTGTACATATCGATCTTAAATACGCCCTTGGCGTACATCTCGCGGTGCAGGATGGCGGTGGCAAGGCTGGATTGGGCGCGTAAATCGTTGGGATATCCGGCCGTGATGGTCTTCAGCTCCCGGATGGCCTGGTCATATTCCAGGTTGTGCATGTGATCGAGAGCTTTTTCAATAGCCTCCGTCGCATTCTGCGCTCCAGGTGTGCTTGCGGCGGCGCTTTGGGCGGCGGAGAGAGGTGGAATAAGCAGCAGCGCGACAGCCACCCAACAGCCTTGCAGGAAATGTCGCACCAAACTCCTCCTTACGCATCCACCTGCCGGGCAGGCAAGACCGAGGCCAGCGATTCAAACTGGAGCCCCACGAAAAGCGATTCCATTTCAATTATAGCTTGGGGCGGACCAAGCGCGTGTGCTTTTGGAAACATTAAGGTGACGGTGACAATCCGGGGCGGGATCGAAGGTATGGTGCGACCGAACTTCAGCCGCTTTGGCGCACGATGCCGCGCAACTCATTAACTATGCTCAGGGCCGTGGCGCGCGCACCTTCCAGATCGCCGGGAGGCAGTGAAATAGCGGCTACCTTGGCGTGGCCGCCGCCGCCGTACCGCTCACATATCGAGGCAAGGTTCGCAGTTTTGGGCGCGGGATGCCAGGGGCTGCTGCCCACCGCCAGCTTGATGCGTTCCGGCGACTGGCTGATGGCGACACTATAGATGGAGCCGGGAAAGAGGTAATAAGGGATAAATTTGTTGAACCCTTCAAAGTTCTGGTCCGAAACGTCAAAGAATAAAACCCCGCCCTCCAGGCGGGCGCGCTGCCCGATCAGTTCAATCCACTTCAGGTGCTGTGCATACAGCTGCTGGAAGGCGTCACGAATTCCGGGAAGCGCGGCAATCTGCGACAAAGGCTTTGAGGCCAGCTCCGGCACAAGGCTGGGAACAAAATCCGGCTCGCGGGAGCCCTCAATCACCAGCGTAATCTGCGTGGCGGGATCCTTCATCTCAACCGCGGTTCGCGCATCCGGATATTGCGCGCCGTCAATCAGGTCCGCCCAATAAACCAGGTCCTGAATTTCCGGGGGATTAAAGCCAAACTGGCGGGCGCCAATCTCAGAAATCAATTTGGTGCAGGAGCGGTACTCGGGAAAATAGAATTTGCGGCCGCTGCGGTCCTGGCGAAAATGGGCAGCATCCGCCTCTGTAAGAAAGGCGCTTTGATGGTGGTCAAACCACCACGTCAGGCGGGGCGAGCTGGAGTATTTAAAGTCCACAATGGCGTTTTCGTCGCCGTCGAACATCGACTCGTCAAAAAGCTGCCCGGCGCGGTGCACCATGCCGCGATAAAGAACCCGGGCGCCGGGGTTGATGCACTCGTTGTACAGGCGCGTGAACAGCGCCGCCGAGCAGGCGCCGTCAAAGCACTTGTCGTGGAAACAAACTCGGATTGTACTGGCCGCAGTCGTCATATCCGGCGCCATCCCGCCTGAAATTGGCAATAGCAGGAGGCAAACCTGTTAACTTGCCTTTGGCGATGCGATTTGTCAAGAAGAAATCTGCGCCCTGCCAAAGTCGGGTTCGAATTATCCCCCTTTCTTATCCCATTAGAAATGTCCCCCTTTTCGTCTTTTCCTTTTCCGCCGTTGGCCTCGACCGGAGCAAGGCACTGAGAAGCCTGCGGGGCGCAGACGTTGCATACGTAGTAACACCGCATTGCGTTTGATCTAAATGGGTTAACGGATGTTGCGGGAAAGGGCGAACTTTTCGGGCAGTTTGTGAATCTAACCCAAAGAGGAAAAAGGAGTATTGATTCCATGTCTCCATTCACGGCGTCTATTTTGACTCTGGCGTTACGGTTGCTCATTGTGACCGCGGGGTTAGTTTACGCCGGCCTTGTCTTAACCGGCTACGTTACCGAAGGCCCTCATTACCAGCCGCGTCTGCGCCTGGCTGAACCGGCGCGCTCGGGCGAGCGGCTGCTGGTGTGGTGGGGGATCAAGCTGGTGGATTTCATCCTGCGCTTTACGCGCTGGATGCTTGAGATCTTGTACGACGCCTCGGCCGAGGTCGGAAGATGGGCTGTTAACAAGAGCAACCCTGAAACCCAGAACCGGATCCGCAACCGTTTTCTGGTGTAGTTCCGCCCCGTGGCCAGCCCTTCCGTGTGTGTCCCGCCAGGGACCATGCTGCCGGAATAGACTTGCATAAATCGGCTGGAATTTGCCATGGTTAAGTATGAAGACTTGCAAAGCCATGGGAGATAGACTCGTCCGCGCATGACTCCTGACGCCGCACCCATTCAGGAAGACGCACTGCTGTTCTGGCTGGCGCTGCGCACCATTCCGGGGTTGGGCACGCGCACGGTCCACAACGTGGTCAAGCATTTCGGCTCGCCCCAGGCGGCCTATATGGCCTCACTGACGGAGCTTGAAAGCTGCGGCCTTTCCGCTCCGGCGGCGCAGCAGATTTTTGCCCAAGCCGGCCTGGCTGAGGCAGAGCAGGAGATTGAGGCGGCTGCCAAGGCCGGCGCCACACTGGTCCATTTTGCCGATGCCCGCTATCCCCATCGTTTGCGGGAAATTGCCGACCCGCCCCTGGTGCTTTCCATCAAGGGCGATTTGAGTGTGCTGGAAGCGCCGGGAATCGCCGTGGTGGGCACGCGGCGGCCCAGCGCCTACGGCAGCTCTGTGGCGCACCGCCTGGCCGCGGACCTGGCGCAGCGCGGTATTGCCGTGATCAGCGGCATGGCGCGCGGCGTGGATTCGGCCGCGCACCGGGGCGCGCTGGAAGCGCACGGCAAGACCGTCGCCGTTTTCGGCAGCGGCATTGACGTGCTATACCCGGCGGAAAACAAGCGCCTGGCGCAGCGCATTATGGAGAGCGGGGCGTTGGTTTCGGAGTTTCCGCTGGGCACCTCGCCTTCGCCTGAGAACTTCCCGATCCGCAACCGCATTATCAGCGGTCTGGCTTTGGGGGTTGTGGTGGTTGAGGCAGCCGAGTACAGCGGCTCACTGATCACGGCACGGCTGGCGCTGGAGCAGAACCGCGAGGTTTTTGCAGTTCCCGGCAACATCACTTCACCGCAAAGTTTTGGGCCAAACATGCTGATCAAGCAAGGCGCCAAACTGGTGGATGACTGGCTGGACGTGGTTGAAGAGCTGCCCCCGGCGCTTCGCCAGCAGATTGGCGCCACCGCCGGATCGGAAGCGGAGGCAGCGCCCACGCTTTTCGAACAGGCGCTGGAAGGCGACCAAAAGGCGGTTTTTGAAGCGCTGCACGCGGACCAGCCCCTCTTTGTGGATTCCATCTGTGATAACGTGGGGCTTACCCAGCCTCGCGTGCTGACCGCGCTGCTTGGGCTTGAAATGAATGGATTGGTAAGGCAGTTGCCAGGCATGAATTTTATCCGCAAGCTTTAGCCGGACCATCAACAGACTTGACCTGCGGCCCGAATACATGCAATTTGATGAAGAGGGCGAATCGGCGGCAACGGCCGGTTTGCCGCTGGCAAGCGCCCAGTTCCTGGCGCGCGTTGTTCAATCTGCGCAGGGCTTCCACCGCAGCGCCTGATTTTCCCGAATAACCGGAGAATGCGAAGCAAGACCTATGCCAAAGTCCCTCGTAATTGTCGAATCGCCCGCGAAGGCAAAGACGATCAATAAATATCTGGGATCGGACTTCGTGGTAAAGGCCTCGATGGGGCACATCATGGACCTGCCCAAGAAGGATCTGGGCGTGGATATCGACAAGAAGTTTGAGCCGACCTACATCACCATTCCCGGCAAAAAACAGGTGATTCAGGAGCTGAAGCAGGCCGCCAGCGAGGCCGACTCCATCTATCTGGCCGCCGATCCGGACCGCGAGGGCGAGGCCATTTGCGCCCACCTGCGCGAGTTGCTGGATTCCAAGAAGAAGCGCTTCTACCGGGTGCTGTTCAATGAGATCACCAGAGACGCCGTGCGCGCCGCTTTTGAGCACCCCGGTGAAATTGATACGCGCCTGGTGGATGCGCAGCAGGCGCGCCGCATTCTGGACCGGCTGGTGGGCTACCAGGTAAGCCCGCTGTTGTGGGACAAGGTGAAGCGGGGCATTTCCGCCGGCCGTGTACAAACCGTGGCGCTGCGCCTGGTTGTGGAACGCGAGGCGGAAATCCGCGCCTTTGTGAAGAAGGAATACTGGACGATCACCGCGGACCTGGATGGCAAAACCCCGCCTCGTTTTGAAGCGCGCCTGCTGAAACTGCGCGGCGAAGAGATTGAGATTGGCGACGAAGCCAGCGCCAGCCGGCACGTGGCGGCGGCGAGCGCCGCGCCCTTTGTGGTCAAGTCGATTACCAAACGCGACAAACGCCGCTTTCCGGTTCCTCCCTTTATCACCAGCAAGCTGCAGCAGGAAGCCGTGCGCAAGCTGCACTATTCCGCAAAGAAAACCATGACCCTGGCGCAGCGTTTGTACGAGGGCATTGAACTGGGCAGCGAGGGATCCGTGGGCCTGATCACTTACATGCGCACGGACTCTACGCGCGTTGGCGAGGCGGCAGTGGCCAGCGCCCGGCAATATATCCGTCAGAATTTCGGCGAGCCTTACCTGCCCGCCGCTCCCGTGGTCTACAAAACCAAGAAGGGCGCGCAGGACGCGCATGAGGCGATTCGCCCCACCGCGGTTGAGCGCACGCCGGAATCGATGAAGAAATTCCTGAGCGCCGATGAGATGAAGCTTTACAAGCTGATCTGGCAGCGCTTTATCGCCTCGCAGATGAATCCGGCGCTGTTCGAGCAGACCACGATCGACATTCAGGCCGGCGACTATCTCTTCCGCGCCACCGGGTCGGTGGAGCGCTTTAAGGGCTTTCGCGCGGTCTATGAAGAGGGGGTCGATGACAAACTGCAGACCGAAGACGACGAAGAATTGAGGCTTCGCCTTCCCGCGGTGGCCGAAAATGAAGTGTTGCGCCTGCACAAGATGAAGCCGGAGCAGCATTTTACCGAGCCGCCGCCGCGCTATAACGAGGCCACGCTGGTAAAGGCGCTGGAGGAGAAAGGCATTGGCCGGCCTTCCACCTACGCCACCATTCTCAGTGTTATCCAGAACCGCGCCTACGTGGAAAAACACCAGGGGCGCTTTTACCCCACCGAGCTCGGCATTATCACCAGTGACCTGCTCACCAAAAACTTTAGTGAGATATTTGACCTGGCCTACACGGCGCGGATGGAAGAAGAACTGGATGAGGTGGAAGAGGGCAAGCTGAGCTGGACCGATGCGCTGAAGGAGTTTTACGGCAAGTTTAAGAAAGAACTGCGCACCGCCGAACGCAAGATGGAGGATCTGAAGGGCGAGGGCATTGCCACCGAAGAGAAGTGCGAAAAGTGCGGCCTTCCCATGGTGATCCGCCTGGGACGGAATGGCCGCTTTCTTTCCTGCACCGGCTACCCGGAGTGTGACGGCACGCGCGACCTTACCCCCGAACTGGCCAAACAATACGGCGCCCAGAGCGCGGCCATGCCGGAGGTTCCTGAACAAGCGTGCGAAAAATGCGGCAAGCCCATGGCCGTGAAGCGCGGGCGTTTTGGATTCTTCCTGGCCTGCACCGGCTATCCCGAGTGCCGCAACACCAAGCGCATTGTGGTGGGCGAAGGCACGGTGCAAGCCGTGGCCGACCAGCCGCTGGATGAAAAGTGCCCGCAATGCGGAAAGAATCTGGTGATCAAGCACGGCCGTTATGGCGCCTTTACCGCCTGCAGCAACTACCCGGAGTGTAAATACGTCAAAAAGCAGACCCTGGGCATTCCCTGCCCGGAAAAAGGCTGCAGCGGAGAGATCGTGGTGCGCCGCAGCAAGCGCGGCCGCAATTTCTACGGCTGCTCGCGCTATCCCGACTGCAAGTTCACCGTATGGAACAAACCCGTTGCGGAAGCTTGCCCGCAGTGTGGATCGCCGATACTGCTGGAAAAGGCTTCCAAAAAGTCCGGCCCCATCCGCTACTGCCCGAACGAATCCTGTAAGTACCAACGCGAAGTGGCCTGAACTGGCGGCAGCCGCGCCTGCCCCCGATTCATCCAGCAAGCTGTCAACTTGCCCGCGGCGGTCCAACGTCCAGTGCCCCCGTCCAGGTCTCAAAGCCGCGCCCGCCGCGCTCGTCCCCCTTATAAAAAGCCAGGTACGTCAGCGAGTGGTATTCCACAAAAGCCTCACGCGTGGGCCGGTAATGGCCCAACTGGTGCAACGGCCGCCAGGTGCCCGAATTCAGGTATATCTGCGGCATGGGGCGCCCGCCGCTCAGGGAGTTATCCATGGCGACCATCTCCGGATAGTGCGTGTGGCCGTAAACCACAAAGCGCGCCAGCCGCTGCCTGAAGGCGGATTCCTTAAGCGCGTAAGCGGCGTAAGACGTGCTGCCCAACCCGGTCTTTACGTTAAGCCATGCCACAGCGCTGCTTTCCACGGGCCGCATCAAAGTCTTGCTCAGTTTTAAAACCATGGCCAGCTTGCGCTCCGCATCCAGCGGGTGGAAGGCGCAATGCTGCGCCGCCACAAAGGGCAGGGCGAGCATCTTGTCCACCACCTGGTTCCAAACCCCGCACACCTGGCCGCGTAAATTCGCATCCGGGCAGGTGCGCCGCAATAACCCATCAACCCACACCGGAAGCACCGTCATCGGTCTGACGTTATCGATCTCTCTTAGGCCCGCCACGCAGTCAGGGGGCAGCCTGGCGCCCAATTCCCGCTGCACGGCTGAGGAAAAGGCGGTGACCAGATCGATAACCACGGCGTCGCCCAAAGCCGCCCGGTCGCGATTGCCTGAATAATTGTAGGGATCAAAAATGTCGCCGTGGCGGGCAAAAACACCGTGCGCTTCAAGCGCGCCGGCTACAGCCGCCGCGGCTGGCTCCGTCAGTTCGTGCGGAAAAGGCTGGCTGGGATAGTTGGCCAGCCCCAGGGCGGCAACAATGCGGCTGCGAATGGCGTTATAGGCCGCCCCCGGCAGGTGCAGGAACCAGTCGTGGTTGCCAACCAGATAGTGGATGCGTACCGGCACGGGCACGCCGGGCGCGTCCCCGGCGGGCTGGCCGCTGCTATCCGCTGGCGGCAAGTTGAGCGCGTTTGAGGCGCTTAACCCTTGAAGCAGTTTTAACGAAGCGGCATTTTGCCTGAGGATGGCCTGGACGATGGAATCAATCCTGGCCGTCAACAGGCTGCTTTGCGGGTCATCCCAGGGACGCACGTATCCGGGTGCGCCGCGACCCTGCCGCAGCCACTCGGTTGAGCGCAGAATGTCTAAGATATCGCCCAGCAGAACCAGATCAACCTGCTCCACCGGCTTATAGACGCCGTCCGCACGCCAGGAAGCGCTGATGGCGGCCTCTCGCAAGCGCATCAGAAAAAGATCAAAAGCCCCCTGCTTTACCGTCTGGCCCGAACTTCCATCCGTCAAGTGCAAATCACTGATCAGAACTAACATTCGAACACTCCTTGAATTGACGCGACCGAGCGGGAATTGAGCACCTAAAATACAAGCATAGCCTTGGGAAATGGGACGATGGAGACAACTGAGACGGATGAGGCAGAAACTATTAACCCTATATTGTGGAATTACTTGCGCAGCAGGGATGGGGGATAAGAGGCTTACGGGAGGTCAGGCGGGGTACAAAAAGCCACATGCCCTGACACACCAGGGCTTATCCAGGGCCCTCCAGGGCGGGATTCGGTGGCGCCTCCAGGCGCTTTGTAGCCCGGCACGGCTTTTGCAGCGGCAATCTGCGTGCGCCCGGGTTTACTCCCAGCAAAGGCCGCCGGTGACACACCGGCGCAACGACCAAGGCGGCGGCAAGCCGCCGCGCTCCAAAGCCGCCGAAATACCCGAAAATTAAATGGGTTCGATTGGGTTCGTTTTTTAGCAAGTCGTGTGTTTTCAATCGCGATTGGGTTTGATTCGTAAAAAAATTGATAATTATGGGTATTTTTAATTTTTCCTGCGGCCGCGCCCTTCCGCAACCACCGCCTGCCAGAAGGACGAACTCTTTTCCGGATAAATCTCGCCGGTCCACGCATGCCTCCAGATAGCTTCTGACGGCCGTTACAGCGAATCCGGAACATTGTGATACAACAGGCAGTATATTGTCAAGTAGTATATTGTATCGTGAGTAATCAGCGTATGCAATTTCTACATTCCTTACTCGCCATACATTCCACACGCTGGACGGCGCCTGGGGACGCGAGCGCGGCCGCCCGCCTTCCTACTTGTTGCCGATGGGCTGACATAAGCGCCCGGAAAAGCCGCAGAGTCTCGGAAGCGGAGACTCTGCGCTGCCGGCTACGCCCTCTCGGGTGACATGAGGCAAGGTCAATGCGCGGTCTCCTTCAAGCGGCGGTTACGCGGCAAATCGAACTGGGTGGGAGCGTAGCCGGTGATCTGAATGCTCTGGGTGAGGCTTGCCGCCATGCCGTCCACCCCGGGCAATGACGCCTGCACGGTGTAATTGCCGGCGCGGGTGTAGGTGTGGGTTACGTGGAAGCCGGTTTCCTGCGTGCCGTCGCCAAAATCCCAGCGGCACGCAAGGGCGGGCACACTGTTCGGGCTGGCCTGGGCGGAAAAAGCAACGGCGCTGCCCGCGGCGGCTGTGGCGGGCGCGTGCAGTTCCGCGGCGGGCGCGGCGGCGGGCACGGCATCGTCCACCAGCTTGATCACACGCACGGAGTGCGGCGGCTGATCGCCCAGCGCCAGGGCATCACCTGCAAGCTCCACGGGCGCATCCTGCTGCAACACGTCGTAGGCGTGGAAGGTGTGGCCGGAGGCCAGGGGCAGGCTGGCCAGGGGTATGCGGCGGGCGCGGCTGTTCTCCGTCCAGTTGAAAACCGCCAGCATGGCCTGGTGCGAGTCTTCCTGAAGGAAGAATATGGTAGGGTCTTCGTCGGCAGCGTCAAAGGTCAGCAAATCCAGCGGCAGCGCAGCCCGGCCCAAGCGGTTCCAATCGATCAGCTCCTGATTCCGCACTAGAGCCAAACGGGAGGCGTCCGCGCCCAGGGTTGGCAAATCGTCGCCAATCTCATACATGCCGCCGGCGACCGCCGCCAGCACAATCTGCACCCTGGCCTCGTCAAGGCTCAAACTTTTTGGCGTGTTGTGCCAGGATTGCTGCGGCTCAACCTGGCGGGAGACGGAAAAAGCGTCAGGATCGCTGATGTAGAAGTTGCGGTTAATGTAAAAGCGCGCGGCGATGTTGGGCACCGCGTCTTTGCTGGCGCTGAAAGAATGGCCGGTATCGGGAGCGATGCGCCCTTCATCCACCAGGCCCACGGGGGTCAGCAAGGCGCTGCCATCCTTATCGATCAGAACGTTATCGCCCACAGTTTGCCGGATAATCTGCAATCCGATGCGCTCCGCTTCCAGCCCCGTGGTATTGGGGCGATAGTGGTATCCCTCAATGGCGGAGGAGTCCATAAAGTCGAGTTTAAAGTAGCGCGCCCCCCACTCGCGGGTCAGCTTGCGGTAGGTGCGGCGCAGGTAATCCTGAGCGCCCGGGTGGGTGGTATCGAGCGCGTAAAGGACGTCGGAATTGCGATGCACGTGGCCGATGGAGATGGGATTGCCCCTGGCGTCGTGCACCAGCCACTCCTTGTGATACTGATATACCCAGGAGCGCTCGGAGACCTCAAAGGGCGCGGTCCACAGACCAAACGTAAGGCCCAGGCCGGCTACTTTGTGCCCCGCCACCCAGATGCCGTCGGGAAACTGCGTGGCGTTGGGAGTAACGTATTCGCCGCGCGCGTACTGATAGCCTTCATCGATCTGGAAAAAGGTGTAGCCCAGATCCTTCAGATGCCGGGCCTGCCAAAGCGCGTTGGTGGCCACATCGCCCTGGTTGATGCCGCCGTAAAAAGCCGTCCAGCTCCACCAGCCCATGGGAGCGATGCGGGCAATGCGGGCGTGATGCAGGCGGCGCACCGCATCGCCGTAGGTCTGAAGCTGGCGCAAGTAGTCCTGCCCCACGGCAAACATCACGCGCTCGGATTCAAGCGACTTGCCCGGCGCCACCGAAAGGCTCAATTGAATTTGCTGGCTGGCGGGAATCTGGTCGCGCTCAAGAACCGGCTCCGTGGTGCCGGTGGAATCGAGCGTGAAGGAGCTGATGCGGGCGGCGGATGCCCCGGACTGAACGGCGAGGTGCGTAACGGTAAGAAAACGCTCCGCGGTCAGCGCCGCCAGCAGCAGCCCCTGCTTGCTTTGCAGGTTGTAAAGCAATTGATTCTGCACGCCCGCGTAAACGCCGCGCGGCGCATCGGCCAGGCCGCCAATGTGGATCGTGGGGTCTTCGCTGTAGCTCTCCGCCAGAACGCGATCCGCCTGTTCCGGGCCGCCCAGATCGATGCGCGGCTGGCCAATGGCATCCACCACGCGCAGCGACTGGACGCTGATAGCGCCGGAGGTGGTGTTGCGAACCTCAAGCGCCACCTCGCCGTAGGGCTGATCGTTGTAAAGGCGCAGGTGGCAGATCAAATCCGGTTTTCCGGCCAGGCCGCTGTAGGTGATGGTGAGCGTCCTGCCGCTTCCCAGCGTGCCGCTGAAGGTGGATTCCACGGCCTGGTGGCGCGGATAGGCAGTGGAAAGGACCCACTGATGGCCAACGCTGGCCGCCAGGCGCGACACCAGCACCGGCTGCGCCAGCGACGGAGACGAGATTTGATACGCGCCGTCGCTGGAACGCACCGCAACCGTCAGGGAAGCGTTGTGCAAAGTTTCGGGCGTCGCTGCAACCGCTGCGGCCGCCCCCATGGTCATCCACAAGCACAGCATTAAAAACAGTCGCATCTTCATTGGCGAAAACCTCCCCTGTGATGTTGAACCGGCGGTGAAAAGACGGGCTTAGCTGGATAATTCATGAACGTGGCACATGCGGCGGAAGGGCGGGGTTAAAACGCCGCCCTTCCGGGAGCCACCATCGCTTCAGGAATAATCCAGACTAAGCTCAATACTGTTCAGTTAAGCCCAAGGCGTGCCTTGGGCGGCCGCTTTGTATCAGGGCATGGCTGAAGCCATGCCCTGATACAAAACCCTGGGCAGCGGACCTGGTTTAAGTGAACAGAATTGAGGCTAAGCTTCACCCAGCACTTGAACCACGTAAGTACGCTCCAGAGGGCCGTCGTACTCCATAAAGTAAATGGTCTGGCGCGAGCCGCGCACCAGCTTGCCGTTTTCGATGGGAAACATGCACTGTATGCCGCCGGCCACACTCTTCAAGTGCGCGTCGGCGTTAAACCCCAGCCGGCCGTCGTAATCCAGATAGCGGCGGTGATGATAATCCTGATCCTCCGGGAAAAGGCGTGAAAAGTGGGTGAGAATGTCCTCTTCCAGGCAGGGAATGCCCTCCGTCACCAGCAGGCCGGAGGAAGTGTGCAGGGTCATCACATTGACCAGGCCGTTCTTTACGCCGCTGCTCCCGACCGCCTCCTCCACCCGCGCCGTAATATCGATGGCCTCTTCGGATTTCCTTGTCTGCAGCTTGATGCGTTCCAGTTTGATGATCATCAGCAACCCCGCTTCCCCTTAGGTTTCCGTTGCCGCGGTGGGCGGCGCGTTCAGGCGCCCGGCTGCGGCGCCAGCAGGCGCAGCGCGGTCTGGCGGAAAATTCTATCCAGGCAATCCTCTGTGAGCGCCAGTGATTTGAGCGCGTGCACCATGTTCTTGATCTCCACGCGCGGATAATTGGAGCCGAACACGATTTTGTTGCGCAGGCTGCGCTCAATGACCGTGGTGGGAATCTGCCTGGCAAAAACAAACTGGAAGAACTCCTTGGGGCTGTCGTAGTAGAGGCAGGAAATATCCAGATAAACGTTGGGGTATTTCAAGGCCAGCGCGGCAGCCTCCCAAACCCACGGCCAGGCAAAGTGAGCCAGCACAAAGTTCAATTTCTTAAAACGGCGGATCGCGCCTTCCAGCAGCAAAGGCCGGCCGGCCTCGAGAGGCGTTTCCGGGGCCCAGCTCATGCCGGTGTGGATCAGCACGGGAATTTTCAGCGCCTCAGCGGTCTCATAAACCTCAAAGGCGGCTTCTTCGTCGGGGCGAAAATCCTGCAGAGCGGGATCCAGCTTAAGGCCGCGCAATCCCATGCCGCGCACGGCGCGTTCCAGCTCCCGAGCGGCGCCCTCGCGGCGCGGATCGACGCTGGCAAAACCGATAAAGCGCCGGCTGCGCCCACAAAGTTCCGCCACCTGCTGATTGGAGCTGACGCTGTCGCCGCGCGCGCGCTCGCAATCAATGGGCAGCAGCACGGCCTGATCGATGCCGGCGGCGTCCATCTGCAGGAAGAAGGTTTCGAGAGGCTGGAAATTGTTGCCGATCTGGAACACTTCGCGCGCCATGCGCCGGTAGTTGGGGTATTGTTCCGCCAGCTCCTGGATGAGGACGGGATGGGTGTGAAAATCAATCATGGATTTCTCCCTCGGGGACGTGCTGAGCCATAAAAGCCCGCAGGCGCTGCTTGTCGCGGAATGCCTCCGTGCCGCCCGCGCGCGTGGTTGAAAAAGCCCCGGCCACGGCGGCAAAACGGAGGCAGGCTTGCAAGCCGGCGCCCCGCACATACTGGTAAAGGAAGCCCGCATCAAAGCTGTCGCCCGCGCCCACAGTATCCTCAACCGTAACGGCGACGGAGGGGGCGCGGAACTCGCGGCCGGCGGTGCGCAGCAAGGCTCCTTGCGCGCCCAGCTTCACCACCAGAATGGGAACACGGCCGGCCAGCCGCGCGAAGGCCTCGGCCGGCGTTTGGGCGCCGGAAAGCTTGCGGGCTTCGCGCTCGTTCAAAAAGAGAATATCAACGAACGGGAACACCTCCCACACGCCGGCGTTCCACTGGTCGTCGGGATCGTCGTTGGTATCCAGCGAGGTGGTGAGGCCGCGCTGCTTCATCTGCTGGAACAGTTCGCGGGTGCGGGGCAGCAAAGCGCGATGGAGGAAATACGAGGAAAGGTGAAAATGGCGCGCGTCGCCAAGGTAATCCAGATCCAGGTCCTCGTAGCACATTTCGAACATGGTGCCGGGATAGGTAAGAATTTTGCGCTCCGCTGTGGAGGGCAGAATCACGGTAATGCCCGTTGCGGTTGGACCCGCGGCCTGCTTTACGCGCGATACGTCCAGGCCGGGCTGCGCCAGCCGCTGCAGGCTGATGGCGCCCAGCGGGTCCGTGCCGATTCGGGAAACAAAACCCACGCGGGCGCCCAGCGCGGCAAGATTGTGGGCCAGAATGGCGGAGGAGCTGCCGAGCGTGAGCGCGATGCCGGTGGCGAGGTGCTCACGCTCTGAGGCAAGCTCCGCGGGCAGGCCGTACAAAATCAAATCCAGGTTCAGTTCGCCCACCACGGTCACGTCAAAGGCGCGGGCGGAGTGAGCGGCAGGCGCAGGCTCAATCATTCAAGATGACCACTCTGCTGAGATGCCGGGGCTGGTCCGGATTGTGGCCTTTCTGGATGCCGGTGTAGAGGCCCAGCAACTGGCAGGGCACCAGGGAGGCGGCCAGACGCGCGACCTCATCCATCTCAAGATGAAGTTCCAGCAGCAGGTCGGCGGCCTGAGCGGCGCGCACGCCGCCCCGATTGGAGATGGCCAGGGTCGTTCCGCCCAGCGCTTTTACCTCTTCAAGCACCTCCAGCTCCGCCTCAAAGCCGCTATCGGAGAGAAAGAACGTGATCAGCGTTTCCGGACCCACAATCGACTTGGGGCCGTGGCGGAATTCCAGGGTGTGAAAACTCTGCGCGTAGGAGCAGGACATTTCCTTGACCTTCAGCGCGCCTTCACAGGCCAGGCCGTAAAAAGGACCCTGCCCCAGAAAAACGTAGTCCGCAAAGCGGCGCTGCTCTACAAAGCTCATGACAGCGGGAACGAATGAGTGGAGCAGCGGCTGCGCCGCGGCGGGAAGCCGGCCGAGCGCTTCCAGAAACGGAGCGTTGCCCGCCAGACGGGCCGCCGTGTACTGCAGGCCCAGCAGCATGGAGGTGAACGAGCGGGTCATCACCATGCTTTGCTCATCCGCCTCCGGCAGGCACAAGGTGCGCGAGGCAAGCTTATCCAGCTCCTGGCCCGGAGCGCAGGTGATGGCCAGGGTGTGAATCTTTCTGGCGCGCAGGTCTTCAGCCGCGCGCAGCACCTCCGACGTGTGGCCGGAGCGCGAGATGAGAACCGGCTGCAAAGGGCGCGAAGCCGAATACACGAGGTCCGGAAAGAGCAGAAGCTCCGAAGCGGGAACGGCCCGGGCAGGGCGGCCCGTCAGCCTGGTCCAGCTTGCGGCCGCGGCCAGCGCGATGTAGTAACTGGAGCCGCAGCCCACAAAAAGCCATTCCGGAGCGGAGGCGGACTCCGCCAGCAGGCGGTCCACCTGACCGTCGCTGCCCAAACGCCTTATCACAGCAGCCCAACAGCCGGGTTCAGAGAGAATCTCGGCTTCGGTAAGACGGCCGGAGGCGTTATTTTCTTTCACCATGATCACCTTTCCGTTATCCGGGAACTGCGGCGGCGAGCGAAGCGCGCAGGCGGCCGTTCCAGGCCGCGCCGCCGATGCGCTTTAGTAAAGCGCTTGATCATTAGCCTTGTAGCACGCGGAACACGAAGTGTCAAGACCGGAAGGCGCCTGGCTCCGCGCGGCAGTCTGGCCCGTGCCGCCGCGGCGCGGGCCGCGAGGGCTGGCTACAGCGATTTGCGGCGGGGCGGGGCGGTGGATTTGCGAATCACCAGGTGGGTCTTCACGGTGAGTTCGGGCGCGGCTTTGTGTGACGAGCGCTGCATGCCTTCAAGCGTTTCAAAAGCAAGCTTGCCCAGCGTTTCGCGCGGAAGGCTGACCGTGGTCAGCGGCGGCCGGGCCAGGCGCGCAAACAACACATCGTCGCACCCGGCGACGGAAACGTCTTCCGGCACACGAATGCCCGCTTCCTGCAGGGCACTGATGGCGCCGAGTGCGGTAAGGTCGTTGCCGCAAAGTATGGCGGTGGGAATGGGCGGCTGGGCAAGAAGGGAACGCACCGCCGAAGCGCCGGCATCCACCTTGTAATCGGATTCCACCGTGGCGCCGCAGCGGATACCCTTGCGCGCCAGCACATCGACAAACGTGTCGCGAATGCGGAGGGCGGAGTTGGAACGCAGCGGCCCGGTGATAACGGCAAAATGGCGGTGGCCGAGCTGCAGCAGGTGGTCAACCGCCTGCGAGACTCCGGTGGAAAAATCGAGCAGAATGCGGCGAATGCGGGGATGCTCCGGTCCCGGATTGAGCAGCACCACGTTCATGCGGTTGCGGATCAGTTCCTGGGCGAGCGACTCATCAAACATGGAGGTCATCACGGCGACTCCCCGCACTTTTTCCATGATCATTTTGCGCACGCCGCTTTCAATGCGCGCAGGGTCGTATTCCGTGTTGAACAACAGCAGGTCAAGGCCGCGCGCGGAAGCGGCTTTCTCAAAGCTCTGGATGACGTCGGCGAAAAAAGGGTTGGAAAGTTCGGAAATGATGAGGCCCACGGAATTGCTGCGGCGCAGGGCCAGGCGGCGGGCGTGCAGGTTGGGCTGATAGTTCAGGCGCCGGGCCGCCTGCAGCACGCGCTGCCGGGTCTCTTCGGAAATCGAGCGAATGTGCGTGCGGTTCAAAACGTGCGAAACAGTCGTTAAGGAGACGCCGGCTTTCTCCGCGACGTCCTTCATTTTTGCAACCATTTTCCGCCCCTGGCCCCCTTGCCTTGGGTGTAAATTGCGTGGCGAACTGCCATCATAGGGCAGCTTGCCCGCTGCATGCAAATGCAACGGACAGCCGGGCAGGGGCGGGCCGCGGCTTGACAAGCCGGGTGTTACTGTGGTTCTTTACAGCAGTTAACCGTTTTACTAAAGCGAATCCATGGCCGCGGGCGGGGGCGTTTGACATGGCAATCGAGAGCGTAATGAAGGTGAAAGAATTCCGGCGGCGCCAGGGCGGAACGATGGCGGCCGCCAGGCCGTGGTCCCTGGCGCTTCGAACGGCGGCTGCCTGGCTTATGCTGATGATGCTGGGCGCGGTGCGCAGCCCGGCGGCGGACCACGTGACCACGCTGCAATCCGGCTGGCGCATGCAGGCCGCCAGCGATGTGGCGGCGGACGGCGATGCGATTTCGCAGCCCGGCTTCGACGCCTCCCGCTGGCTGCCGATTCACACCATGCCGGCCACCGTGCTGCAGGTGCTGGAGGATGACGGCGTTTACAAGAATCTCTACTTCGGCACCAACCTCGAATCCGAAGTGCCTCACGACCTGTGGAAAAAACAGTGGTGGTACCGCACCCGTTTCGCGGTTCCCATGGGCAGCGAGGTTTATTCGCTGATCTTCAAGGGCATCAATTACCGCGCCGACATCTGGGTGAACGGGCACGAAGTGGCCAACCGTTCGCAGGTGGCCGGCATGTATCAATCGTTTGAATTTGACGTAACGCGGTTCGTAAAGCCGGGTGAAGATAACGCCCTGGCGGTGCGCATCATTCCCGAGCAGGCGCTGCCTGACGTGAATGGCGTTGAGCTGGCGGATAGCTGGCTGGATTGGATCAATTGGAACTTTATCGGCTACCAGGACCCGGCCAAACATCATTACATCTCGTTTGTGCCCGATCGCAATGCCGGCATCTGGAAGCGAGTGGAACTGAGCAGCACGGGAAAAGTAGTTATCCGCAACCCTTACGTTGAAACCAGACTTCCTTTGCCCCGGCTGGATGAAGCCCGGCTAACCGTTTATTGCGACCTGAAGAATGAGAGCAACAGCCCGGAAGAGGGGACGCTGCAGGCGCAAATCAGCCGCGCGGGAAAGCCCGCCATCGAGATTGAAAAGCATGTGGCGCTGCCGCCCAACAGCACGCGGCAAGTGGCCATGGACCCGGCCAGCTACCCGGCGTTGACGGTAAGCCATCCTGACCTGTGGTGGCCTTACACGTGGGGAAAGCCCAACCTCTATAAGCTCCAATTAAGGTTCACGGCCGGCGGCAAAGAGTCTGACGCGAAGAGTATTCCGTTCGGCATCCGCCAGGTTCAGCAGTTCCGCGACACCGACGAGCAGTTTCCCGGCGTGGGGCGCGGCGGCAATTTCTATCTGAAAGTGAACGGCAGGGATTTCCTGATCCGTGGCGCCGTTTACACCCCCGATCTGCTTTTTAAGCACGACCCGCAGCGCGACCGCGCCATTATGGCCTATACCAAAGACCTGGGCCTGAACATGCTGCGCTGGGAATCCAAGATTGCCGATGACGACATGTTTGCCCTGGCGGATCGCGAAGGCGTGCCCGTGATGGTGGGCTGGATGTGCTGCATGCAGTGGGAAAAATGGCCGCAGTGGAGCGCGGAGGATCAATGGGTGGCGAGGCAGAGTCTAAAGGCCCAGATCCGCAACCTGCGATACCACGCCGCAGCGTTTATCTGGGCCAACGGCAGCGACGGGCTGCCCCCGGACTCCGTGCTGAAGGATTATCATCGCATCCTGGCCGACCTGCACTGGCAGAACGCGGTCGTGGATACCGTTTCTTCGTTCAAGCGGGACGCGACGGGAAACGCCTTGTGGAGCGGCATCCATATGGAGGGCCCGTATAGCTGGCGCCCGCCCTATTACTGGTTTAACGGGCAATTCCCCGCGCCGCGGGGCTCCTGCGCGGAGCAGGGCGATAATGAGGTGATTCCGCCTTACGAAAGCCTTAAGAAATTCATTCCCGCGGCGAAGCTGTGGCCGATTAACGATGTGTGGTACTTCCATGCCGGGGCCAACAACGGCAACAACACCCTGGCCACCATTCGCGCCGTTGTGGATCATCGCTACGGGCCGTCTGCAAACGCTCAGGAGTTCGCGAAGAAAGCCCAACTGGCGCACTACGAAGAAACGCGGGCCCAGTTCGAGGATTTTGCCGCCAGCGGCTGGGCCAATCATAAAATGACGCTTTACTGGATGCTGGATAATCATTGGCCCTCGTTCTTTGGCCACCTGTTTGACTACTATCTGGAACCCGGAGGCGCTTACTTTGGCGCCAAGCAGGGACTGCGGCCGCTGACCGTGGTGTTTGACGGCTATGCCACGGGCGACCGCAAAACGGCCAGGGTTTACGCGGTGAATCAAACCCCGGCGGAGCAGGCGGGCCTGAAGGTGTCGGTGAAGTATTACAACCTGGACGGCGCCTTGAAAGTGCATCGCGAGCAGAGCGGCATCACCCTGCAACCCTCCACCTCACGGCAGGTGCTGACCCTGGATAGGCAACAGGGACTGACTCCGGTCTACTTTGTCAGGTGCCAGCTTTACGACGCCACCGGCAAAGAGCGGGCGGATAACGTCTACTGGCAATCCGCGACAGAGGACGATTTGGGTGGCCCCGGACATCACAACGCATTTCTGCTGCGGCCGAAGCAATGGGCGGATTTTACCCCCCTGAACACCATGCCACGGGCGCAAGTTGCTATTTCCGGTGAGGCGCAGGGGCAGGGGTCGGAGACGCGCGCAAGCATCACGCTGAGGAATTTGTCGAACGCCGTGGCCTTTTTTCTGCGCGCGGAAGTCACAAACCAGGCGGACGGGGATGAGGTTCTGCCTATCACCTACAGCGCCAATTACGTTACCCTTTTCCCGCATGAATCGCGGGTAATTACGGCGGCGTTTAGCCAGGGCAATGCCGCCGCCGGCAAACTGTTTGTGCGCGTTGAGGGTTACAATGTTGGGGCGGTGAGCGCGGCGCTGAGTTTGCAGCGCTAAGGCTGCTGCGGCAGCCCGCTACCGCGGTTACGGATTGATCCCTGCGGCGCTGGGCGCAGGCATCGAAGCGGCGCAGGGCTACCTCACATTCATCTCAGGAAAAAACATGAAGAAGGCAATCGGCGACAACGAAATCCCGAAGGGCTGGAGTTTTGAACAGGGCCTGGAACTGGTGAAAAAGGCCGGCTACGACGGCATTGAGCTTTGGCTGGGTGACGTCGAGTGGTTTCAAATGAAGACCACTGACGCCGAGGTCCGCAACCTGCTGCGGCAGGTGCAGAACGCCGGGCTTGTCGTATCCAACGTGTCCACAGGGTTGCACTGGCGCTATCCTTTTTCCGCGCGCGACCCGCAAACGCGTGCAATGGCGGCGCGCATTGTGGAGCGCCAGATTGAGACGGCGCGGATTCTGGGCACCGACGCCATACTGGTTGTGGTGGGCCTGGTGACGCCTGAGGTGCCTTATAACGAAGCCTACCCGCGCTGCGTGGAGGCTATGCAGCAACTGGCGCCCCAGGCGCAAAAAGCAGGAGTAAAGATCGGGTGCGAAAACTGCAATTCGGAACAGAAATTCCTTTTGAGCCCGCGTGAATTTGAATTGTTTTTGAACGACGTGAATCACCCGTCGGTAGGGCTTCATCTGGATGTCGGTAACATTCACGACACGGGTTTTGCGGAACAATGGATTGAAATGATGGGTCCGCGCATCACGCGCATCCACGTGAAAGACGTGATGAAGAAGCGCGGGCGGTGCGGCGACAGCGTTTACACCAATATTTTTCTGGGCGATAACAACTGGCAGGCGATCCGGCAGGCCATCACCAAAGTGCATTACGACGGCTGGCTGGTGGCTGAAATGGAGCGGCGCTACCACTACGCGCCTGACCAGCAGTTTTACGACACGGCCGCGGCCCTGGACCGCCTGATGAGCGGGAGGCTTTGAGTGGCGCTGACGCGGCGGCAATTTCTGGCGGGCGCGGCGGCATTCCCGGCGGTCCAATGCGCCGGGTGGCGGCGCGCAAGTCGCGCCGATGCCCTTCAATTCGCCGCGTGCCTGGTTTCGTCCTGGGAGAGCAGCGCCCTTCAGCGTGAGTGGTTGGCCGGCTACCAGGACGCACTGGCAAGCCTCGCCCTGCCCTGCAATGTTATAAGGCCGGGCGGCGCCTGCCGCGCCAGGCTGGTGATTTTTCCCGCTGCGGACTTAAGCGAGACGGCAGATTGCCATTGGATCAAGGCGCTGGCCGCCCGCGGTTCGACCGTGCTGGTGGAAACTGCGGCGGCTTTTCTGCCCGTTCAGGCGCAGGAAAGGCAGGCGGCGCTTGCGGAAAGCCACCTGGGCATCCGGCTGCATCCGGCGCGCAGCTTGTGGAGCGAAGGCCGGGAACAGGAGGCGATTCCTTATGTGGAGTTGACCTGGCCGGTTGCAGTCCGTGTGCGCGACTACTCGCGCGTTATCGGCGTGAGCGGCGGCGAAGGGATTCCGCTGGCTGCCGTTGAAGGCTTGCCCTGCGGGGCGCGCAAGAGAATTGGCGCCGGCACTCTGCTGTTTCTGGGCTCTCCCGTGGGTCCGCACCTGCGGGCGAAAGACCGCGAAGCTCTGCATTGGTTTCGCAGTCTCTGCTCAAGCCGCAGCCTTGGATGAGGTCTTTTTCCCACCCCTCCTGCCTGTCTTTACCGTCCCGCCTTCCAAAGCTCAAATCCGCTTGACACCCTGAAATGCGCCGTGGTATACCTTCCGACACACTTAAGCGCTTTACTAAAGCGCGTGACGCATAGCGTTGATTAATGGTTTTTATCGGGTAGCGGGTCAATTGAAATAACCCAGAGTTAAAGGAGCTACGACCATGGAGGGTTTGATGCGGCCGTTGCGCGCAATACGGAAGCAGGGCTTTGCCATCGGGTTGCTGAGCCTCTGCGGGCTGTTTTTGTGGCAGACTCCCCAACCGCTATTTGCCCAGGTTGATACCGGGGCTATTCTTGGGATCGTCAAGGACCAATCGGGCGGTGTCGTGCCGGGCGCCAAGGTCTCGATCACCAGCGAAGATACCGGCTTGACGTTAAACACCACCAGCGACGCCTCCGGCAACTACATATTTACGCCGGTCCACATCGGCAATTACACTGTCGAGGTCCAATACCAGGGCTTTGAGACGGTGAAGCACCCGCACGTGCAGGTGCAGGTGCAGCAGCAGGTGGTGGTCAACTTCCAGCTTTCTCCGGGCCAGGTTACCCAAACGGTTGAGGTAAACGCGGCCCCGCCCGCCCTGCAAACTCAAAACGCTTCTGTGGGTCAGGTCGTGACCAGCCATCAAATCAACAATCTGCCGCTGAACGGCCGCAATTACACCTTCCTGGCGCAACTCTCTTCCGGCGTTACCCAGGGCCAGGAAGATACGCGCGGGCTTGACGCCAGCGGCAGCTTTGCTGCCAACGGCCTGCGCCCGGCGCAGAACAACTATCTGCTGGACGGCATTGACGACAACGCGGATCTGGTGGACTTTTTGAACGGCACGGCCTACGTGGTGCGCCCTCCGGTTGACGCCATCCAGGAATTCAAGGTTCAAACCGAGAACTACAGCGCCGATCTGGGCCGGTCGGCCGGCGCGGTGCTGAACGCCACCATTAAATCCGGCACCAACCAGATACACGGCGATGTGTGGGAATTCCTGCGCAACGACAAGTTTGACGCCGCCAATTTTTTTGAAAACTCCGGCAACCAGACCAAAGGCGAGTTCCGCCAGAATCAATTTGGCGGCACCATCGGCGGCCCCATCAAGAAAGACAAGACCTTTTTCTTCGCGGATTATGAAGGCACCCGAATCCGCCAGGCCACACCCTTTGTATCCACGGTACCGACAATGCTGGAAAGGTCCAGCGGCTACACCAACCTTTCGGACCTGATCACTTATCAGCAAGGCGCCAGCCGCACGGACGTGCTGGGCAGAACTTTCCCGCTCGGCCAGGTTTTTGATCCTTCGACCACGCGCGCCATCTCCTGCGGCGTTGCGGATGGGGTTTCGGGCATTACGGTTCCGTGCCCCGCGGGAACGCCCACGGGCTCGTTCCTGGATTACGCGCGGGAGCCTTTTGCGGGCAACATCATTCCCGCCGGCAGGCTGGACCCCAACGCCATCAAGCTGCTTAACCTGTTCCCCGCTCCGAACGCGAGCGGGCTGGTGAATAACTTTACGAGCGATCCGGTTTCCCGGACGAATGTGAACCAGTTCGACGTCCGCCTGGACCAGAACTTCAGTGATCGGGATCAGGCCTTCTCCAGCTTCAGTTTCTCCAATGCGCCTCAATTTCTGCCCGGGCCTTTCCAGGGCTACGCGGATGGCGGATCGTTCATGGACGGCAACCAGACCGCCGTTTCCACCAACTTTGCGCTCAGCGAGACGCATTCCTTTTCACCGACCACCGTCAATGAAGCGCGGTTGGGATTCAACCGCATCGGCACCAGCCGTCTGCAACCATTTGCCACCAACACCGGGAATATTCCGGGACAGTTCGGCATTAACGGGATACCCCAATTGCCCCTCAACGGTGGCTTGCCCTCCATCTTTTTTGAAGGCCTCAATACGCTGGGCAGCAATGAGTTTCTTCCTTCGTCCGAATACAGTTCCACGCTGCAAGCTACAGACAACGTCACAAAGATTCTGGGGAATCACACGCTGAAGACCGGCATTGAGTTCCAGCACATTAAGTTCTCCATTCTGCAGCCGCCGGCGGGCCGCGGCGCATGGTCCTTCAGCGGCGTGTTTACTGAAGTGCCGTCCACCAGCGGGGGCAACACGGGCCTGGCGCAGATGCTGCTCACGCCGATTCCTGGCACGGTGCCGGGGGCGTTCAATTACGTGGGTGGCGCGGATTCCATCAGCGCCTCCAACTACGCGAACACCGATATGGGCCGCAACTATTACGGACTGTACTTTCAGGATGACTGGAAGGCGACGCCCAAACTGACGTTGAACCTGGGCCTGCGCTGGGAATATTTTGGCCAGATCGTTGAGAATTACGGCGCGCAATCGAACTTTATCCCCACCGGACCCGGCGGGCCGGCTCAATTCCTACTAACGCAAAGCCGCTGCAAAACGCCGCTTTCGCCGGATTTTTACACAGCGGCCAAAACCGACAACATCAACGTTGCCTGTTCCAGCCAGCCCGGTTTGGGCTATTCGCAATTGTCCAACTTTGGGCCCCGGGTAGGGCTGGCTTACCAACTCACTCCAAAGCTGGTGGTTCGGGCGGGATACGGGCTTTTCTACGGAGGGTTTGAAAACTCCGTGGTTGAAACTTATGTGGATTTTCCTTTCCAATACACGCTCGGCTATCCTGCCTTGACCGCTGCCCAGCCCATTACCTTCTCAAATGGCGCCATCGGCACGCTGAGCACGGGCTTAACGGCGATTACGCCGCTGACCTCCGCGGCGGCGGAACCGGGAGGAGTGTCATTCACGGGTAACGACCTCCACCCCAAGACGCCTTACACCCAAGGCTACAACTTTACCCTGCAATATCAGCTCTCGGAAAATCAAACCGTGCAATTGGGCTATGTGGGCAATACGGTGCGCCACCTGGGCGTCTATCTGCCCTATAACTTTCCGAACCAGATGCTTCCTCCGGGTTTGAATCCCATTAACTACTCGCCTTATCCGGATTTTGGATATGGCGGTACTTATACCTCCATGGCGGCCGACAGCTACTACAATTCCTTGCAGTTCAACTATGAGAAGCGATTCAGCCAGGGAATCAATATTCTGGCCAATTACACCTTTTCCAAATGCCGCACCGACGCGGTGGACGTTCTCAACGAAACCGCCATCGCATACCGCGCTCCACTGCTTCCCGGGTTTGGGATTCAGGGAGACTACGGTCTTTGTGATTTCAACGTTCCGAACGTGGTGCACGTAAGCGGAACCTATGACTTGCCGGTCGGCAACGGCCGCAAATTCATGCACGATGGCCACGGCGCTTCCAACCTGATTTTGGGCGGGTGGGAGACCAATTGGATTCTTACCCTCCAGGATGGCATGCCGTTTACCATTCCCTGCGTGATCTCAACCACCGCTGCATTCGGCTGCAACGCCTTAATGGTTCCCGGGCAGAACGTGTATGCCGGCCCCCACAACGTGAACCAATGGATGAATCCGGCGGCCTTCCAGAGCCCCACGGTGGCTACAACGGTTGGCCAAACCGATTACTCGCCCCTGGGTGGAGCGCCCACACAGTTGCTGGGTCCGGGTTTCCATCGGCTGGACTTCTCGCTGTTCAAGGAATTCCAGACCACCGAGCGGACTCACCTTGAATTCCGTGCGGAGGTATTTAACCTGACCAACACGCCCAACTTTGCTGCGCCCGGCTTTGGCGGGAACGGCGTGGTGGCGGCGCCTGGGTCGCTGGACTACACATCGCCCAGCACCTTTGGCCGTATCGCTTCCACGCGCGATCTGCAAAACGACCAGCGCGAAATTCAGTTTGCGCTCAAGTTTTACTGGTAGCAGTTACGGCTGGGCGGCTGGCAGCAGCGCCTTTAAATCGTTGGGGCAGGCTGGGATTGCGTCAAGCAATCACCGTGCCTGCCCCAACCTTATTTTGGGGGGAACGAGTGATACAGGAAGTGAGAGGTATTGCCTTAATCCAACGGAGCCACAATTTCCTGTTAAGGCGCCAAAGGTTTTTTACTTCTTCTTGTGGTGGTGGTGGAACAGTTTGCCGGCGGCGTGGCCCAAGCCTTTACCGACGCCCTTGCCGGCATGGTAGGCGCCCTTTCCGGCGCCTTCGCCCACGTTCTTGCCAAAGCCCACGGCCCCCGCGCCCGCCGCTGCGCCTGCCATCACCGGATGCCCGGTTACCAAGTCTCCAGCCGTGCCCACGGCGCCCTTACCCAGGTCTTCCGTGCCTTTTGTGGCTCCTTTGGCGGCATCTTTGCCTCCGGTTTTCACTTCACCACCGGATGTCTTGACCTTCTTGCCCTGCTTTGCTTGCGGCGCGGCGGTGGCGTCCTGTCCATTGCCGGCCGGGCTGGCGAAGCACGGCGAAAAACCCATCAAACCCAAAATCAGCGGGAGGGTAATACCCCAATTCAGTTTCATCTTCCACCTCCTGAACGGACCAAGCCCTGGAAGCCAGCCGCGAAAGGCTCGTCGTCTCCAACCCTGCTGGTGTTGGCCGGTGCTACTGGTTCTGCAGCAGGATCGGCTTGGCGCTGATGGCAATGGTCTGCCCTGCAGAGAAAGGCGTCGTATTGCCGGCCAGGTCCTTGTAACTCAAATAGCCGCTTGGCGGCGTGTAGTTTGAAGTCGTGCAGCCACTGGCGCACGATTGCGACGAATCCCATACGGCCAGCGCCTGATATGCCCCGTTGTTCCTGGTTATCGCGCAAGTGTACACACTTCCATTGGATGCGGAACAGGCTGAAACCGTGGCCCCGACCATCCAGTTGTATACCTGCTGGTAGGCCACGCCGCCCGCGTTAAGCTGCCGGGTGGTAAGGTCATAAAGCGTGCCGTGGCTCTGGTTGTCGTAAGCGTACCAGTACAAGCGGCTAACCTGTGGCCAGTGAAGCAGATAGAAACTGCCCACAAAGGCCGCCTGCTCATCGGGATTGGTTATATCCTTGTCCGTCGCCCAGCTTGCTTCCGTGTCAAACAGCGGCTTGGATATCAAGCCGTTTGTGGTCAGAATGGAAATCAGCTTCGAGGCGACCGTAGCGATGGATTCCGGCGAAGGGTCAGGAACCGCCGGGGGATAACCATGGAAAGTAATCACATCCGCGCTTTGACCACCGTTTACGGGAGGCGCAAAGTAGGACGAGAAAAAGCAACTAATCGACATGGGGCAGGTCGAACCCGGTCCCACTGGCGGAGGGGTAGTTACCAAAGCGCTCGGGTCAAGGGACTTGATGACGGTGCGCGCGTCGGAGGCCATGGTGGCCAGTTGTGAGAGGGTGCCCGCCCATTCCGCCGGGTTGTCCGGCTCGTTCCATACCTCGTAGTATTTGATCTTTGCCCCATATCTTTGCTGATCGAGCAGAGATTCATTTACCAATGCGGTAACAAAATTCTTCCAAGTCTGGTCGCCGGTATCCACGTCCGCAGGCGGGTCGCAGGAGCCGGCTGCGGAGGAAGGGTTAACACAGCTCTGGTCGGCCGGATTCGACGAGGCCCAGGTTGGGGTCTTGGCCATAGTGTACATGATGTCTGTCACGCCATGCTGCCCGGCGAGCTGCATGAGCTCATCCACCTTCGACCAGTCATAAACGCCCTGGGCGGTGTTAACGTCCTGCCATGAGTTGCCGTCGTCCCAGATGCGCAAGCTGCCAAAAGACATGGTGGGCCACGGCGTGGGGTTTTGGACGCTGGGCAGTATGTTGCCGCTCAGATGCAATCCAAAGTATGCGGCCGGAACGGTGTTGCCGCTGCTGCTGGAAGCGGTTGTGATGGTGACGGCGGCGGCGCCGGATTTGCTGGTGTCTGCCACGCTGGTTGCTGTAACGCTTACCGTGGGGTTGGATGGAACCGCAGCCGGCGCAGTATAAAGCCCCGAAGTTGTGATAGTTCCGACAGCGGCGCTACCTCCCACCGTTCCATTCACCTCCCAGGTGACTGCGGTGTTGGTTGTGCCCGTAACCGTGGCTGAGAATTGCTGGGTTTGGCCGATGGCTACTGAGGCGGTAACCGGCGATACGGACACGCTGACTTGAATTACCGCGAAATTAGGCGACGGAGAGCTGGAACCTCCGCAGCCGGAAAGCAGCAGGACGAGAAGCCCCGCTGTAATCCAGGCCGGGAGGAAAGAGTATGTGTTTGAACGGAAAGGGGGTCGGACTTTCGCTGCGGACATTCCTGGGTGCAGTTGAGAGAGAGCGTCGAACACTAATCCTCCTGATGAAACTATCATGTGGGCTGGGTTCTTGAATACGGGCGCCGGGTTGGGTAAAGGGCAAGGTTGGCATTCGAATAAGTCAATCAGGTATCGCCACAGCCGTCCAGCTCCGCCCCCTCTACCAGAGTGCAAACACACGAGGTGGTCAAAAGTTGCGGCTCATGTGTATTAATTGCGCGGTTATTCGTTACGCTTACGGACATTCAAACACACGCGCGCTGCACGGCCTGCCTATTCTCCGCCACGGGTTCCGGCCGCAACCGGCCCGCCGCAGAGCGATAAGCTCCGCAAAAATTGACAAGTTGAAGCGCAAGCCTTGATAATCTTAAAGAATACTGATCTATTGTTCAACACTTCTATTTCTATGCGAAAAATCCAGCCGCTTCTTGCCTTTGCCTTGGTATTGACCAGTGTTTCCCCCATCTTCTGCCGCAATCAGCGCCCGCTGGCTGAGGCAAGAGTGGTAGCCAGAAGGGCTCTGGCGCGCTCCATTGTGATTGACACCCACGCCGATACTCCGCAAATGATGCTGGATGAGGGCTACGACCTGGCCGAAACCAACAGCCCATATATGATCAGCCTGCCTAAAATGCGCGCCGCGCATTGGGGCGCAGAATTCTTTTCCATCTGGGTGGATGTGGATTGGCCCCGCCAGGACCTGATCCACCGCGCTCTGGATTTAATCGACGCTGTGGACCAACAAGTGGCGCGCCACCCGGACAGCCTGGCGCTTGCCGGCACTGCGGACGATATTGAACGCATCCATCGCGAGGGCAGGATTGCCGTACTCATGGGCCTGGAAGGCGGCCACATTCTGCAGGATGACCCGCGCATGCTGGATATCTTTTACCGCCTGGGGGTGCGCTATATGACGCTGACCCACACGCGGAATACGGCGTGGGCCGATTCTTCCGGCGACAAGCCCCAGCACAATGGGCTGACGGATGTTGGCCGCCAGGTGGTTGAACGCATGAACCGCCTGGGGATGATCGTGGATATTTCGCACGTATCCGACAAGACGTTCTATGACGCGATCGCTGCTTCCAAGGCGCCGCTTCTGGCCTCGCACTCCTCATGCCGCGCGCTTTGCAACGCTCCGCGCGATATGAGTGACGATATGATCCGCACCTTGGCGAGCCACGGCGGCGTGATTGACATCAATTACTATAATGCTTTCCTTGACCCCGCCTTTGCCGCGGCTTTGCAGAAAGTCTCCGGCCCCATGGAAGCTGCCGTGACGGCGGCGCGCCAGAAAAAAACGGCCCAGGGCCAGCGCCTGACCTATGCCGAAGAAACAAAAATCCGCATGCAATTTGTCGCCTCAATCCCGCCCCCCAGCTTCACCGTGATTGCGGATCACATTGACCACGCCGTGAAGGTGGGCGGCATCGATCACGTAGGGCTGGGATCAGACTTTGATGGCGTGGATGGCATGGTGCCGCGCGGCTTTGCGGATTGCTCCAAGCTGCCTGACCTGGTGGTGGAGCTGGCCCGGCGAGGTTATTCCGAGGCTGAGCTTGAAAAAATTCTGGGCGGCAACGTGCTGCGCCTGATGCGTCAGGTGGAAAGCACCGCTCACTCGATGCAGGTGGAGAAAAGATGAAACGACTCTCAATCGCATTCCTACTGGCCGCGGCGGCCTTTTATGCCGCTACCCCCGCCCGGGCGCAAACTTCAACTGCGGCCCAAAAGCCCGCGGCGCATCGGGCGGTGCGCCGCACCGTTGCCCATTCACTTTACCGGCCGGCAACCCTGCACGACCGCGCGCCCGCGGTTTATAAGGCGCGCTTCACCACCACCAGGGGCGTGTTCGTGGTGCAGGTAACGCGCGACTGGTCGCCGGTGGGTGCGGACCGCTTTTACAACCTTGTAAAATACGGTTTCTTCACCAACGCCAGCTTCTTCCGCGTGCTGCCCGGGTTTGTGGCGCAATTCGGAATCAACGCCCGCCCCGCCATTTCGCGCGTCTGGAGCCACGCCACCATTCCCGATGACCCCGTCAAACAGAGCAACCGCCGCGGCACTCTGTCCTTTGCAACCGCCGGCCCCAACACCCGCACTACCCAGATCTTTATCAATCTGGCGGATAATCCCAGCCTGGACTCGCGCGGGTTTTCGCCCTTTGGCGAAGTGATTGAAGGTATGGACGTGGTGGACAAGTTTTACAGCGGCTACGGCGAGGGCGCTCCGCAGGGGAACGGCCCCGATCAGGACAAGATTCAATCCGCGGGCAAGGTTTATCTGGATCATGAATTTCCGCAGTTGGATAGCATCAAATCCGCTGTCATTGTTTTACCCGCACCTGTAGTGCATCATCCCGCGGCGGCGGCGAAAAAGAAGCCAGCCGCCCATACGGCGCAACACTAGGCCATTCGCCGTTTGCCGCCATCAGCCGGCGGTAGCAGACGCGGATTCGCCGTCAGAACGGCCGCAGCCTGGGCGGATGCTGGCCGTCAAGGTGTGGACAATTTTCCTAAAGGAGACCGCTATCATGTCTGAACGCCAATCCGGCGCCTATGCCGTTTTCCAAACTTCACACGGCGCTATTGTGTGCCGCCTGTTTACGCAGCAAGCTCCGTTGACCGTGCAGAACTTTGTGAGCCTGGCGGAGGGGGAAAAGGAGTTTACCGACCCCAGGACCGGCAAACCGGCCAAGGCGCGGTTTTACGACGGGCTGGTTTTTCACCGCGTTATTCCGGACTTTATGATTCAGGGTGGGTGCCCGATGGGCACCGGCCGAGGCGGGCCAGGCTACCAGTTTGCCGACGAATTCAGCGATGAGCTTAAGTTTGACGCGGCGGGAAAGCTGGCGATGGCGAATGCCGGTCCCAACACCAACGGCAGCCAGTTCTTTATAACCGTTGCCGCCACGCCGTGGCTGAACGACCGCCACACCATTTTTGGCGAGGTGGTAGAAGGCCAGGAAATCGCCGGCAAAATTGCCAACCTGCCGCGCGACCGCCAGGACCGTCCACAAACCCCGGTGGTGATCGAGAAGCTCACTATCGAGCGGGTGCCGTAGATTATCTTTGGCTGGCGTAGCCCGGCCGCCGCCCTGAGCAGCGGCCGGACCCTGATCGCCGTCTGCCTATAGACCGATTACGTTGACCAGTTCCTTCACCGAATCGGCGGATTTCTGCAGGGCCGCTTTTTCTTCAGCGGTCAGTTTGATCTCAATCACCTGTTCAATGCCTCGCGCTCCCAGCTTGACGGGCACCCCGACAAACAGCCCGTTGATGCCATATTCGCCTTCCAGGTAGGCGGCGCAAGGCAGAATCTTTTTGCGGTCGTTAAAAATAGCGTCCACCATTTCCACCACTGCCGAGGACGGCGCGTAGTAGGCGCTGCCCGCCTTGAGCAGATTCACAATTTCCGCGCCGCCGTTGCGCGTGCGCTGGATGATAGCCGCCAGTTGATCGGCGGGCAGCAGTTCCGTTACCGGAATGCCGGCCACTGTGGTGTAGCGCGGTACCGGAACCATGGTGTCGCCATGGCCGCCCAGCACAAAACCCTGAACGTTCTGCACCGAAACGTTCAAAGCCTCTGCCAGAAAGGTGCGATAGCGCGCCGTATCCAGCACGCCGGCCATGCCGATCACTCGATTCTTTGAGAATCCGCTCACTTTAAACGCGGTTTGCGCCATGGCGTCCAGCGGATTGGTTACGACAATCAGAAAGCTGTCGGGCGAGTATTTTACCGCCTGCCCGATCGCCGTCTTCACCACTTCGTAATTGGCCTTCAGCAGGTCGTCGCGGCTCATGCCGGGCTTGCGCGGGAAGCCTGCCGTCATCACCACGACGTCGGAATTGGCTGTGTCCGCGTAGCTGTTGGTGCCGCTAACCCGCACGTCGTAGCCCTCAATCGGTCCAGCCTCCAGCAGGTCCAGGCCTTTGCCCTGCGGAATGCCCTCCAGAATATCAATCAGCACCACATCGGCGAGCTGTTTATCGGCCAGGCGATGGCCCACGGTCGCTCCCACATTGCCCGAGCCAATCACGGTTACTTTTCTGCGCATGGTTCCTCCTCGAATTTTCAACTTGCAGGCTTGAAGAATTTAACCGGAATGCCCGCCATTAAGTGCAGTGTTGACCCGTGCCTGGGAGTGGTCATTTGCGTGGGTATGCTCACTTGCCGGACGGCGGCCGTCTGACGAAAACCGCCACGGGCGGTAGGCGCACCGGATTTATGCTCCAAGATATCACCCGATGGCCGTGAAAATCAACGCGGGGGCGCTTCAAAAGTGGCTGTGATGCTTGACGCACTGGTTGCAGTGTGCTACGGTCAGCGCCGCGCGGTTTTTTTGACGCTCTTCGAAACGATATGGCTGAGATCCTTAAGGTTAATGAAACCACGTTAAAACTGGCTGTGGATTATGGCGCGCGCCAGATACAGATTGGAAAGGTGATTGCCTTTCCCACCGACACTTTTTATGCGCTCGGGGCGGACCCGCTTAATCTGGCTGCCGTGAACGAAGTTTTTCGAGTTAAGGGTCGCGATGCGGCCCGGCCTTTGCCGTTGCTGGTAGAATCGGTTGACCAGGCGGCCGAGTTCAGCGGCGACCTGCCCCAGCTTTTCTTCAAGCTTGCCGGAAAGTACTGGCCTGGCCCGCTCACCATGATCGTGCCCGCCGCCAAGGGTATTCCCTTGAAAGTGACGGGTAATACGGGCAATATCGGTTTAAGGGTGCCCAATATGCCTCTGGTTTTGGCATTGGTGCGGGCTGCGGGCCGTCCCGTGACGGGCACCAGCGCCAACCTGACCGAGCATACTCCTTGTGTAACAGCAGAAGAGGTGGAGGCTCAGGTGGGGGGTAGTGTGCCGCTGATCCTGGACGGAGGCGCCTGCGTGGGCGGACTGGCCTCTACCGTGGTGGATCTGACGGGGGTGAGTCCGCGCATTCTGCGGCAGGGCAAGATTCCCAGTCACGAATTGGAGGAGCTTTTCGGCTGACCCGTTTTGAAAATAGGCCGATGGATTGCCGGAGTTTTGCTTTTAGGGGTGGTTGTCGCGTTGGTGGAGGAATGGAATCTTTACCAGTCCATCCGCGCTCAGGCCGCCATGGATGAGTCTCGCCCGGCCGGCGCCATCGTCGTGCTGGGCGCGGCGGAATACAACGGCCTGCCTTCACCCGTTCTGAAGGCCCGCCTTGACCACACGTTTGACCTGGAAGAGCGCCACCTGGCGCCTTATGTCATCACCACGGGCGGCGGAGGCGGCGACGCTCACTATACCGAAGGCGGAGTAGGCCGTGACTACCTGATCCAGCGAGGAGTGGCGGCGCAAAAGATATTGAGCGAGAACCAGGGCGGCAGCACTTATTCCAGCGTGCAGGCCGTGGCCGCCATTCTCAGCCGCCTGCATTCCCGCTCCTGCATCGTGGTCAGCGACGGATTCCATCTTTACCGCCTCAAAATCATGCTGGCAAAGCTTGGCATTCGTGCCTATGGGTCGCCCGTTCCGGCCAGCACCATTGAAGAGGATCCCTTTCTTCGCACCGTCTACTCCCTGCGTGAAGTGCTGCTGCTTAATCTCTGGTACGTGGGTTATAAGGGCTAAGGCTTTCGCCGTTTGCTAAGGCGCGCTCACCGCGCCCAGCACCACCGCGCGGCGGGCGCCTGTAACTCGCGGCAGGTTGCCAGGCAGGCCGTAAAGTGTGCGGTCAGCCAGCAGGGCAAAGGCGATGGCCTCCTTGGCGTCAACCGGCAGGCCAAAACGGCTGGAGGGCAGCAGCGCTAATCCGGGCAGCAGGTGCGCCAGCCGCTCCAGCAGAAAAGGGTTATGCGCGCCACCGCCCGAAAAAATCAGACGCCCCACCCGATGCCGCGCCAGCACGAAGCTTTCGAGCGCGTCTGCAATCGATCGCGCGGTCAGTTCGGCCGCGGTGGCCATCAAATCCTCCATCGGCGCCGGTTTTGAAGGCGAGAAAAAGCGTTTTACAAACTTCGCCCCAAACTGCTCACGGCCGGCGCTTTTGGGCGGGACCTGACGGAAAAATGGAAGTTTCAGAATTCTTTCGAGCAGCGCCGGAAGCGGCCGGCCGCGGCGGGCCATGCGCCCACCCTCATCGCAAGCCTTGCGGCCACCGCTTGCCAGGCGGGCCAGCGCGTCCATCACCATGTTGCCGGGTCCGGTGTCGAAGCCGTAGACGTCCTGCAGCCGGGCTCGCGCCGGGATCACAGTAACGTTGGCAATGCCGCCGATGTTCAGAGCCACCGTGCCCACTTCGGCATCCCGCAGGAGCAGATAATCCACCAGCGGAACCAGCGGGGCGCCCTGGCCCCCCGCCGCCACATCCGCAGTGCGAAAGTTAGCCACCACCCGGACCTTGGTCCGTTCGGCAATCACCGCCGGTTCGCCAATCTGAAGCGTGCTGGGAGGATGGAGCTTACCGCTGCGCGCCGCCGACCCCTGGTGAAAAACCGTTTGCCCGTGCGATCCGATAGCCGTCAGCCGCTCCGGCCGCTCATTCGCCTTCCGGCAAACGGTGAGAGCCGCCTGGGCAAAATACTCTCCCAACAGGAAATTGAGCTCGCTCAGTTCACCTGTGGTGGCAGCGCCGCCTGCAGCCGCGTGCATTACACGTCGCCGCACCGCGGCAGAGTAGGGCACGGTCGTGAAGGCCAGGGGCTTGATCCGCGGCGATTCGGCTGAACCACTTATGCGAACGAGGGCTGCGTCGATGCCGTCCATGGAAGTGCCCGACATCAGGCCAACCACAAGGCGCGGTTTGTGACGGGTTTGCTGCATTTGCGTTGCCCTGGCCGATTTGGATTGCGGCGGCTTGCGACCGCTTTTTCTGCCGTCCTGAACGGCGGCGGGTACGCCTAAAAACGCGCCGCCCAAATCCTACTGCAACTGCCGCTTCAATTCCGCCAGCAAATTCAAGGCTTCGATCGGCCGCATTCGGTCCAAATCCGCCCGGGCGATCGCCTGCACAATCTCCGCGTTCAGCGGGGTGAAGATCGTGAGCTGCACCGGCGCGGGCCGCTGCTCCGGGGCGCTCGCGGCCAGGCGCTCCGTCAGGTTGTGCTCTGCCTGCTCGTGCCGCGCCAGTATTTCCCGGGCCCGCTCGATGACAGCGGCCGGCAATCCCGCCAGGCGCGCCACTTCCACCCCATAGCTCTTATCCGCGCTGCCCCGCTCCACCTTCCGCAGAAAAATGATATTGGAGCCGGATTCCTTTACGCTCACGTGGTAATTCTTTACGCCCGGCAGCAGCTCTTCAATCTCCGTCAGCTCGTGGTAGTGGGTTGCAAACAAGGTTTTGGCCCGGGTGCGGGCTTGCAAGTACTCCACCACCGCCCAGGCAATGGCCAGCCCGTCAAAAGTAGCGGTGCCGCGGCCAATTTCATCCAGCAGAATCAGGCTGCCCGCCGTCGCCGTGTTCAGAATGCCAGCCGCCTCGGTCATTTCCACCATAAACGTGGAGCGGCCCTGGGCCAGATTGTCGGAAGCGCCAATGCGCGTGAAAATGCGATCGAGAATCGGCAGCGTGGCCTGTTCAGCGGGAACAAAGCTTCCCATTTGAGCCATCAGGGCGATCAGCGCCGCCTGGCGAAGATAGGTTGACTTGCCCCCCATGTTGGGGCCCGTAATGATCAGAATGCGGTCGCTGGTTGAATTCAGAAAGACGTCGTTGGGAACAAAATTGCCGGTCTGATCGAGATTGCAGATTCGTTCAATCACAGGATGCCGTCCGGCCACTATGGCCAGCTCACCGTCTTCGGTAATTGCCGGCCGGGTATAGCGCCGGTCCGCCGCCAGCGAGGCGAAACATGCCAACACGTCCAATTCCGCCAACGCGCCGGCCGATTCGCGAATGCGCCGCGCTTCCTGGCCCACGCGCCGCCGCACTTCCATAAAGAGTTCCTTTTCCAACGTCTGCCGTTTCTCTTCCGCTTCCAGAATCCTTACTTCCAGGTCCTTCAATTCGGGAGTTGTGAAGCGTTCCGCATTGGTCAAAGTCTGCTTGCGCTCGTAATCCGCCGGAACCAGAGGCAGGTTCGGTTTTGAAACTTCAATGTAATAGCCGAACACGCTGTTAAAGCGCACTTTCAGCGATGCAATTCGAGTATGCTCGCGTTCTCGAATCTCCATCTGCGCCAGCAGACTCTGACTGTTCTGGCTAAGGCCACGCAGTTCGTCCAGCTCGGCGCTGTAGCCCGGCCGAATCAGGTTGCCGTCGGTAAGCGAAACCGGCGGCTCCGGATGGATGGCGGCCTCAAGCAGTTCGCGAACGTCCGCCAGTTCGTCCAGCCGCGCCAGCAACAGGGCAAACAATGGTGCGCTGAGCGCCGCCAGACCGGCGCGAATGGGAGGAATTCTGCCCAGCGAAATCTTCATCGCCAGCAAATCCCGCGCGTTGGCTGTTTCCAGCGTTACCTTGCTCAACAGCCGTTCCAGGTCCTGAATGCCGCCCAATTCGCGCCGCAGTTCTTCGCGCCCGATCGTCTGGCTGCGCAGCTCCGCCACCGCTTCCCAGCGAGCCTCAATATCCTCGCGGCGAACAAAAGGACGCAGGATGCGGCCCTTTAAAAGGCGGGCGCCGAACGCGGTTACGCATTGGTCAAGAGTGGCGAGCAGGGTGGAATCCCGCGAGCCGCCAAACACGGGCTCAACCAGCTCCAAATTGCGAATGGTGGCTGGATCCAGCATCAGAAAATCCTGCTGTTCGTAATACCGCAGGCCATCCAGGTGCGAAAGCGAGCCGCGCTGCGTTTCGCGCGCGTAGTGCAGAATGGCGCCCGCGGCCGCTATGGCCAGCCGGTGCCCTTCCAGTCCGTAACCCGCCAGCGTGGCCACGCGGAAGTGATCGCGCAGCAGACGCTCGGCGTAATCCTGTTCAAACGCCCAACCATCCGTGGTGGTTTGAGTGATGGCGCGCGCCACCTCGCTGCGGCTGGATCTTAAATACAGTCCCAGTGGCTTCAGCTCCGTCCCGCCGTTTTCCCGCCCCGTCCAGGCATCGGCTCCGGTTCGGCTGTCCGACGCCAGCAGAATCTCACTCGGCCGCATGCGCTCCAACTCTTCTTCAAAGCGCGCCCGCGCATCGCCGCCGGCGAATTCCGTGGCCCTGAAGTCGCCGGTGGAAAGATCGGCCAAAGCCAGCCCCAGCAAGCCATCTGCTTCCGTGGCGGCTGCCAGGTAGTTATTGGAGCGGGCTTCCAGCACCTCCGCCGATGTGGCCGTGCCGGGTGAAACCACGCGCGTCACCTCGCGCTTAACCAGCTTTTTAGCCAGGCGCGGGTCTTCCATCTGGTCGCAAATCGCCACCCGGTAGCCTTTGCGCACCAGCCGGGCGATGTAGCCCTCCGCGGCGTGGTAGGGCACGCCGCACATCGGGATCGCCTGGCCTTTTTCCTTGTTGCGGGAGGTAAGGGTGATTTGCAGCTCGCGCGCCGCGGTCACGGCGTCGTCAAAAAACAGCTCGTAAAAGTCGCCCAGACGGAACATCAGCAGGGCGTTTGGATGCCGCTGCTTGATCGTGCCGTATTGCCGCATGAGCGGAGTGGAAAATTCGGTCATAGGCGGAGATTGCCGCGATGCTCATTATGGTTGCCAGCCCTGGGGTTTGTAAACGGGCTTGTGATGTGGCGCCTGGAGGAGCGTATTTTCACGCTGATTGCGGCGGTGGCCGCCATGACACGGACGGTGGCCGCCATGAATTGACCGGCCAAAAAATACGGCTCGGGCGTCTGCCGCGCTGCAAGGCGGAAGGCGTCCGAGCCGCATCGTTTCTGCCTGTTATTGCGCCCAAAGCATCTGCCGCGGATCGCGCCAGCGGAAGGATTCAGGCTATTCCATACCCATCACCAGCGCGTGGAAACTGCCCGGAACGATGCTGGGGAAGGGATGAGGGCGCGCCGCCGTAGGCGCGGGCGGAGGCCCGAACTTGGCCGTCACCAGAATCACGCGGTGGGTTTTCAGGTCCACCGCCATGGTCCGCGCGCCACGCTCCGTAGTGGCGTTTTGCACCACGGTAAATTGACTTGGCGAAGTTTCCTTGACCACGGTCAGGGTGCCTTCACCGTTGGAGCTGAAGGCCAGCCCCGTGCCCGGGTCAAATTTGTTGGCGTCAACCCCGCGTCCAATCGCCGGCGTGGCGATTACTTTGCCGCTGTCCGCGTCAATTACGGCCATCATCTGATTATGGCAGCCGGCAAAAAGCCGCCGGTGCTCGCGATCCATGGCCAGGCCGGAAGGCTCCTCGCACGGCGCCATGGGCCAGCGCGAAAGCACGGTCATCTTTTCCGTATCGATTTCCAGCAGCGTGCTCTTGTTCTCCAGATTGTTGTAGATGTGCCCCTTGCCGTCAGCCACCGCGAATTCCGGCTTGCCATCCAGCTCAATGGTGCCCAGCACGGTGCCTTTGGCCGCGTCAATCACCGTGGAATTTCCGGTGCGGCCGTTGAAGGTGAAGACCCGCTTGCTGGCGGGATCATAGGCGATGGCGTCCGGATTCTCGCCGGTCACTTTCACCTCGCCCAGCACCTTCAGCGTTTTTAAATCAAAGATGGTCACGGTTGAGGCCCGGCCGTTGCTGGTAAAGCCGCGCCCCAGTTCCGGCGCCAGCGCGATGCCGTGCACGCCTTGAGTGTTGGGAATATCGCCCACCACCTTGTAGGTATCCGCATCCAGCACCACCACGTGCGTGCCGTGCGAAATGTAGATGCGCCGGCCGGCGCTATCCAGATTCAAGTAATCCCAAAACCCGTCCCCCCCGATGGGCACGCTCTGAATAAGATGGTAGTTGGCTGCCGATTGCGGCGGCGCGGCCATGGCTGTGCCGCGCATCATCAACGTCAGAGCGCCAGTGACCACAATGCTCATTAAAATTCTGTTCATTTGGATCTCCTGTTGGTGCAATTTTCAGGCGGACGCGGATATTGAGCAGACCAGGTGAATCAGCCCCTGCCCTGGCCTTGCCCGCCTGGAATGACTACCACACAGGACGAATAAATCCGGCGTCCGGTTACGCATCAAGAACGCCGTCTGCCGCCGCTGGCTATTGGGGTAAGAGGCACGCCGGAATTAAAGTGGGGGCCGTCGGTGCATAAAGTGGATTGGCCGAGTGGGCGCCGGGGCGGAACGGATGCGCCGGCGTTGCGCCAAAGTTCGCAATCTTGGGCAGTGGCACAGGTTGAACCGCGCCCTCGCGTGGCACGGCCGTCCTGGCCGTGGGCAGGGGCGGGAGGCCCGTGCCACAGGTGAAACGGTCCCAGTAACCAATCTTGCGATGAGTAGTGGCTATAGAACCGTGCTGATCCAGCCTCCGCCCGCCACTTCATCGCCGTCGTAAAAAACGGCTGCCTGGCCGGGAGTAATCGCGCGTTGCGGCTGCTCAAATTCCACGCGCGCCTGGTCGGCGTCAATCGCCTCAACCCGCGCCGGCGCCGCCTGATGCTTGTTGCGAATCTTGACGCGGGCCTTGAATCGCTCGCCAGCCTGCACCGGGCGAATCCAGTTAACGCTGCGCACCTGGCAGGCGGAGCGGAAAAGCTCCTCATCGCTCCCCACCGTCACTCGCTTCCGCTGCGGGTCAATCTGGATCACGTACAGGGGCGTACCCGTGGCCACGCCCAGCCCCTTGCGCTGGCCCACGGTAAAGTTGTACACTCCCTCGTGCCGCGCCACCACCCGGCCGTCGGTGGTAACCACTTCGCCTTCGGCTTCTTCCAGCTTTTCGCCCTGTTCCGCCAGATAGGACTGAATAAAGTCCCTGTACGAGCCGCCCGGAACAAAGCAGATTTCCTGGCTTTCCGCCTTGTCCGCCACGGGCAGCTTCATTTCACGGGCTATTTCGCGCACTTGCCCCTTGTTCATGGCGCCCAGGGGGAAAAGCGCGCGCGCCAGTTGCTGCTGGGTGAGCCCGAAAAGAAAGTACGACTGGTCCTTGGCCTTATCCACCGCCGCGAACAGCCGGTAACGGTCCGAGGGTGCGTCGTATTCAATGCGCGCATAATGCCCGGTGGCGATGCGATCGGCCCCAACCTTGTTCGCCAGTTCCAGAAACTGTTCAAACTTGATTTCGCTGTTGCACAGGCTGCACGGTACCGGAGTCTCGCCGGCAAGGTAGCGCTCTACAAAGGGCCGCACCACGCTCTGTTCAAACCGCTGTTCCAGGTTGATCACGTAATAGGGAATGCCCAGGTGGCTGGCCACGCGCCGCGCGTCATAAACGTCGTCCAGCGAGCAGCAGCGTCCGCTGGCGTGGCCATTCACCGCGGCCAGCCCCTGCAGGGCCGGCAGGCGGCGCTGGTTCCACAACTGCATGGTCAGGCCGATTACCGGCGCCGCGGCTGCGGCGCCGGGCAGGGCGGCGCGGCTCTCCGCTGCCAGCAGCGCAGCCGCTGCGGAACTATCCACACCTCCGCTCATGGCAACAGCAATCGTCATAGCCTTCCTTTACCGGTCAATTCCTGTCCGCCCCCGCCGCGGCGTAATGCGGCGAAACCGCGCGCAGTTGCTCCACCACGGCGGGAACAATCTCCAGCGCCCGGTCAACTTCCTCCGCCGTCGTGGTGCGACCCAGGCTGAAGCGTACGGCGGCGCGCGCCTGCTGGCGATCCAGCCCGATGGCGGCCAGCACGTGCGAAGGCTCCAGCGAGCCGGAGGAGCACGCCGCGCCGGTGGAGCAGGAAAGCCCCCGCAGGTCGCAGGCAATCACAAACCCTTCGCCCTCCACACAGTCAAATCGCATGTTCAGGGTGTTTGGAACGCGCCGCTCGCGATCGCCGTTTACCGCGCACTGCGGCACGCGCTCCAGCAGACCGCGCTCCAGACGGTCGCGCAGCGCTGCCAGCCGCCGGCTTTCCTCGGCCAGAGTTTCCCCAGCCAGCGCAGCGGCCTTGCCGAAGCCCACGATGCCCGCCACGTTTTCGGTTCCCGGCCGCCGGTCACGCTCATGATGCCCGCCATACATCAGCGGCGCCAGTTGCGTGCCCTTGCGCACGTAAAGCGCGCCTGCGCCCTGGGGTCCGTAAAGCTTGTGGGCGGAAATTGAAACCAGGTCCGCCGGCAATTCACGCAGGTCAAGCGCCAGCTTGCCCGCCGCCTGCACCGCATCGGTATGGAACGGAATGCCGCGCTCTTGTGCCAGGCTTGCAATCGCTTCCACCGGCTGCAGGGTTCCCAGCTCGTTGTTGGCGAACATCACGCTGATCAGCACGGTTTCAGGCGTGATGGCGCGCTCAATCCCGGCCGCGGCCACAATGCCGTTCGCTTCCGGCGCCACATAGGTCACGCGCACGCCCCGGCGCTCCAGGGCCTGGGCCGCGTGCAGCACGGCGTGGTGCTCAATGGCGGTGGTAACCACGTGCAAGGGTTCGCCGCCCAGCCGCTGCCGCGCCGCCTGCACCACGCCCAGCACCGCCATGTTGCAGCTTTCCGTGCCGCCGCTGGTAAAGACGATCTCGCCCGCTTGCGCGTTCAGCCGCCCGGCGACCTGCTCGCGCGCCTGCTCAACCGCCGCCCGCGCCCGCTGCCCGTGCCAGTGGATGGACGACGCGTTGCCGTAATCCTCCAGCCAATAGGGCTTCATGGCTTCAAACACCCTGGGATCCAGGGGCGTGGTCGCGTTATGATCAAAGTAGATTCGACGCATGGCCGGGCAAATCAGCGGTCGCAAACAACAGACGTTGCACTTTAGGGTTATGGGGCGCGGCAATCGCCAGATTCCAGCGTATCGAACGCCCGCGGCCGTGTCAAACTGTGGCGCTCCCGGGTTGTGGTGCGGTTTGAACCGCGCGCTCGCGTGGCACGGCCATCCTGGCCGTGGTCACGGGCGGGGCGCCCGTGCCGCGGGTGAAACCGCGCTACTGCCCGCTCTCGGGATTGCCGGGCGCTGAATGCCCGCGCCGCCTGCAACCCCGCCGCATCCCGCGCCCGGGTTTGAACATCTTAAAATCTTATGCCCAACGCTTCCGGCGGCAAACACCACGTAGTGATTATTGGCGGTGGTTTTGGCGGACTTTACGCGGCGCAGCACCTAAGCCACGCGCCGGTGGAGATCACTCTGATCGACCGCCGCAATTTCCACCTCTTCCAGCCTTTGCTTTACCAGGTGGCCACCGGCGGGCTTTCGCCGGCCAACATTTCCGCGCCGTTGCGCGCCGTTTTGAAGCGCCAGAAGAACGTGAGGGTGTGGCTGGGCGAGGCCACCGGCTTTGACACCGCCAGCCGCCGCGTGCTGCTGAGCGACGGCGCCGTTGCCTACGACACGCTGATTGTCGCCGCCGGCGCCACCCACCACTATTTTGGCCACCAGGATTGGGAGGCCGTGGCGCCCGGACTGAAGACCATTGAAGACGCCGTCGCCATGCGCGGCCGCATTCTGCTGGCCTTTGAGGCCGCCGAGCGCGAAACCGATCCCGAACGCCGGCGCGCCTGGCTCACCTTTGTGCTGGTGGGCGCCGGACCCACCGGCGTGGAGCTGGCCGGGGCGCTCAGCGAGGTGGCCAACGACACGCTGCGTCACGACTTCCGCTCCATTGATCCGCGCGATGCCCGCATTCTGCTGGTGGAAGGCGCTGACCGGGTGCTCACCGCTTACCCTCAGCCGCTTTCCACGGCAGCCAGAAAAACTCTGGAAAAACTGGGTGTGAAGGTGATAACCGATGCCAAAGTCACCGCCATCCAGCCGGACCACGTTGAGTGCGCCTGCCAGGGCCGCACGGAAACCATTCCCACCCACACCGTGCTGTGGGCGGCGGGCATTTGCGGCGTGCCGCTGGGAAAGGCGCTGGCCAACGCCACCGGCGCCACCGTGGAGCGCAATGGACGCGTTGTGGTGAAGCCGGATTTGACCCTGCCCGGCCATCCCGATATTTTCGTGATCGGCGACCTGGCCAGCTTTGCGCAACCCTCCGGCCAGCCTTTGCAGGGAGTGGCTCAGGTGGCCATGCAGCAGGGGCGCTATGCCGCGCAGTTGATCCGGGCGCGCCTGGCGGGTAAAACTCTGCCGCCGTTCCGATACAGGGATAAAGGCAACCTCGCCACCATCGGGCGCGCTGCCGCTGTGGCGGACCTGGGCTGGCTGCGGATTCAGGGCTGGGTGGCGTGGATTATCTGGCTGTTTGTCCATCTGCTCTATATCGTTGAATTTCAAAACCGCCTGCTGGTTATGATGCAGTGGGCGTGGAATTACTTTACCCGCAACCGCGCCGCCCGGCTGATTACCGGCGAAAATCCCCTGCCGCTCGATCTGTAACGCGTTGTCCAGGTATTGCAACGAATTGCGCCCGGCTACCCCATGGTTTACACCTGGGGCTATACGATGCCGCCCTTTCAGGGCTCAAGGCGGCGCTCCCAAACCCACGCGGCACAAACCCGCGCCGTGTCACAAACCGAAACCTCCGCGCTACCCACAAACCCACGGCGCCCAAATCGTGCTGTGGCTACCTAACCGGCACGCGCCGTGTCATCCTGAGTCGCGGTTTGTGCGGCGAAGGATCTCGCCCGGCTGTTTCCGGCACGTTGCCCCCCGGGCGTGGCGAGCAAAACCCGCGGACCTCAAAACCGGAGGTCCACGCTACCCCGCACCCCTGGGAACGGGTTCGTAGAGCCCCGGAGGGGCGGTATAATTTAGCCCAGCGCGGCAGCGCTGGGATGGCCCAAAATCAGATTCCCGCCAGCGCCGTAGGCGCGGCATAATTTAGCCCAGCGGGGCAGCGCTGGGATGGCTAGCCAAAATGAGATTCCCGCTAGCCCCGTCAGGGGCGGCATAATTTAGCCCAGCGCGGCAGCGCTGGGATGGCCAGCCAAAATGAGATTCCCGCCAGCCCCGGAGGGGCGGCATAATTTAGCCCAGCGAGGCAGCGCTGGGATGGCCAGCCAAAATGAGATTCCCTCCAGCCCCGGCAGGGGCGGCATAATTTAGCCCAGCGGGGCAGGGCTTGCCCTGCCCCGCGCAAAGCGGGAGCAATCTCCCGCACTCCCAAAGCGCCTTGTATCAGGGCACGGCTTCAGCCGTGCCGCATGCGCATGCCCCGCCAGCGAGGGCTTTAACCCGCCCCAGCCCGCGCCGTGTCATCCTGAGTCGCGGTTTGTGCGGCGAAGGATCCCGCCTTGCC
>VFSW01000368.1_pt1 | contig 64833 bp, 62 predicted proteins | sample 5358111 | NCBI WGS metagenome assembly VFSW01 (sample SAMN11554181, study PRJNA540505) | mine drainage metagenome | isolation source: sediment from site ElyBrook_90M | place: USA: Ely Copper Mine, Vershire, VT | collected 2017
CGCCCCTACCAGGATAAGACCCGCGCGTATGGAGCCGGGGTTCACTCTCCTCGAAGTGATGATCGCCGTCGCCGTGCTCGGGATCGCGATGCTCGCCCTGCTCTCGCTGCACGATTCAAACCTGCAAAACGTGATGCGCGGACAGGAACTCAGCACCGCATCGTCGCTCGCACAAAGCCTGATGACCGACGCGGAGATGGAACGGGTCCCGATGGTCGGATCGACGCATGGAGATTTTCAGCGGCTGTTTCCGGGGGCCTATCGCAACTTCAAGTGGGAACGGTCGGTGGAAATGTCAGCCATGTTCCCGGATATCCGCAAGGTCCAGGTGGTCGTCTATTATGGGCCGCACTTCGGCCGCAGTTTTTCGCTGGTGGAATTTCTGCACGATCCTACGCCGCAGGTGCCGCCGGGGCAGCAGGCGCCGGCCGGGACCCCGTCGGCGGGAATTCCGTCCCGCCAGCCACTGGGGCAACAATGAGCACTCGGCTGCGATCCACGCGCGCCGATGCCGGCTTCACCCTGCTCGAATTGATGCTGGCGATTGCGATCCTCGCGCTCATCCTGGTGATGATCGCGGGGTCGTTTAACGCCGTGATTCATAGCAAGGTGCAGGGCGAGGCGCGCCTCGATGTGGATCGGCAGGGACGTGCGATCCTGTGGCAACTTGCCAACGAACTCCGGGGTGCGGCGCAGACCATCGCGCCCAATCCTCCGTGCGATGTGCTGCTGGTCGGGCTGGGCCAAATGGGCAGCGGAATGCCGGTCGATGCGATTACAGTATCGACCCTCTCCGCGGGCCATCGACGCTCAATTTCCGGCATCGATGCCGAAGAGGTGGTATCATATACGGTGACGCCGAATCCGCAGGTGCGGGGATGGTATGTCCTTTACCGCAACCAACGGAGCGCATTGATGGGAATGGACGGGCCGTTTCCGACACCACCGACCGAACTGGCGGACAATGTAGTCGGATTGCACATCAAGTACTTCAACGGCGGCGACTGGCTGGAGAGCTGGGACTCGACGGCCATTCCGGCGCCGGCGCAGTTACCGGTGGCGGTTTCGATCGATCTGCTGCTGGGGACCGGACACGGTAATAACATGGAGTTTTCGACCGAAGTAGTTTTACCGATGGCGATACTCGTATGGTGAAATACTTTTCCGAATATCTCGCGATTCGACTCGCTCGGTTGGTAGATCGATGCAAGCGCGAACGCGGAATGGCGCTGCTCGCGACCATGATGGCGATCGCGCTGATGACGATTATCGTGGTGGACTTCACCTCCGCGAGCGCGCTCGGCTATCTCTCGGCAGCCAACAACGCCAACGAAATTCGCGCCTCGTATCTCGCCCGCTCCGCCGTCAACGTCGGACTGGCACTGATCGCGCAGGACACCCGCGCGCAGATGGCGCAGGCGCAGACCGGGCAACAGGGCGCACCGACCACCGCGGGGCAACCGGGCGCACCGACCACCGCGGGGCAACAGGGCTCGGCGTCGGCCACAACCGGGCAAGGGCAACCGTTCGATTCGTTCGCCAGCGTCTGGGCGATTCCGTTTCCGCCGATGCCGGTTAACGGCGGACTTATCGGGCTCTCGGTGGTGGACGAGGCGCGCAAGTTTAACATCAACAAGTTAATCAATACGCAACCAGGACTCGGCGGACCGGGCGCAACTATGCCCGACGGAACTACCCCCGGCGCAACTACCGCCGGCGCTACCAGCACACCGCTGGGAGCCAGCGCGCCGATCGGCGCCAATGGAGGCACCGGCGTCGCCGGCAACCCACCCACCGCCATCGGTCAACCGAACATCCAGGCAATTACGCAATTTACCAACCTGGTCACCATCCTCGGCCTCGACCCGGCGATCGTCCCGCCTATTATAGATTGGCTGGACCCGGACAGTATCGAGCTGCCCGGTGGGGCTGAATCCGACTACTACCTTGGGCTGAAACCGCCGTACGCTCCGCGTAATGGCCCGATGCCGACGCTGGGCGACTTGCGCCTGATCAAGGGTATCGACGACGCGACCTTCGCGCGGCTGCGAAATTATGTGACGGTCGCGCCGGAACCGTTGGTCAATCCAAATACTGCGCCGCCGGAGGTGCTGGCCTCGCTGGAACCGGAGCTGATGGCGAATCCCGACATCGTCAAGCAGATTATCGATGCGCGTACGATTCGTCCTTTTACCGTCATCACCGATCTGATGAACGAGGTTCCCGCCGCGGGAGCGATCAGCCAGCTGAGTGGGGACTTAACTCTGAGCGGGCAATTCTTTACGATATCTGGGGTCGGAAGCTACGCAGGCGCGCGCAAGCTAGTGTTTGCTACTTTTCACCGCAATCCCGACGGTACTGGCACATTAAATAGCTGGCAGGAAGACTAAGCGACCTTATGCCACAGCGAATACTCGCCCTGGAGATGCCGGGGCATACGGTTCGAGCCGCGGTGGCAGAGCGGACCTGGAATACGTTTCATATCGAGGGGGTCTTCGAGGAGGAGTTACAAAGCGGCGAGGCCGACCTCGAAGGCGCGCTAAAGCGCATCCTGGCAAGAACCGGAGTGCCGGACGTCGTGACCAGCTCGATCGGGAGCGAATTCGTCGTCAAGCGGCTGCTGGAACTGCCATTTAGCGACCTGCGCAAGTTGCATCAGGTGGTGCCGTTCGCGCTCGAGGAGCATCTACCGTTCCCGATCGATGATGCGGCGGTAGCGTTCACGCGGGTGGGCGTCGAAGGGGATTCGACGCTCGTCATAGCAGCATTAGCACGGAAAATCGACCTCAAGAGCCACTTAGAGTTATTGAGCCGCGTCGGTATCGATCCGCGGACGGTGACCTTATCGGAACTGGCGATTGCGCGGTTACTCTCGCGCTCGCAAACAGCATCAACTAACGCGCATCTGTTGATGGACATCGAACCGACCTCGACCTCGATGGTTTTGCTCGATTCTGATGGGACACCGCGCGCGATTCGTACCGTCAATGCCGGTATCACCGCCGATGAGGAAGGCCCCATCGCCGAGGCGCATGCCAACTCAATTTTGAGTATCGCCCGCCAGACGCTGCTCGCGCATTCCTCCGAGACCGAAGACCTCGATGTCATCCTCGCGGGCTCGGCCGCCGCTATTCCGATGCTGCGCGAAGAGCTATCCGAGGCGCTTTCGGTCGCGGTTCGCGATGCTGCCGAATTCGACTACTCCTTCCTCCTCAACGGGATGCGGCCCGACATGAGCCGCTATGCCGCATGCATCGCGATGCTGCTCAGCGAGCTTCCCAACAAACCCGCCGAGTTGCTCAACTTCCGCCAGGGCGAGTTTGCCTTCAAGGGACGGATCCGCGGCGATCTGACGGCTTTCTATACCACCGGCATCATTGCCGCAGTTGCGATCGTGATGGGCTTGTCGCATTTCGCGCTCGGGGTAGGTACCCAGTTGCATCGCCTGCACGCCCTCAATCGCCAGATCGGCACTATGACGACCCCGGCGCTGGGTCCGAATCCTCCCGATGATGCAGTCGCGGCGCTACGTGCCGGCATCATCAAGATGAGCAAGCGCCTCGCGCTTATCGGCGGCAATTCCGGGAAGGACTCGCCGCTGGAGGCGTTGCTTGCGGTTTCGCGCGATGTGCCCAAGCGTTTCCCGGTCGAGATGCAGGACATCGCAGTCGATGAGAACGGACTCCGGCTGTCGGGAGAAGCTGATTCGTTCACCACCGTCGACCAGATGAAGAAGGCGCTCCAGCAGGATGACTACTTCGGCAACATCGAGGTGAGTCACGCAAAGGCCGCGACCGACGGCAAAGTCGAATTCCAGGTCGAAGCCAGATTCAAGGACTCCATCACCCCCGAATGATGAAACAGCTTCGCAAGCTCCTCGCGCAACTGCTGAAGCCCCTCGCGCCGTATCGCGAGCAGGTCGCCGACGCGATCCATCCCGCGATCGCGCAATTGCAGGCGCGCTATCAGAAGCTGGAGCCTCGTGAGCGGACGCTGGTCAAATTCGCGAGCGCGGTGGTCGCGTTGTTCATCGCATACACCTTCATTTACTCGCCGATTTCGAATTGGCGGGATTCGATCGATACCACCCTCGATGCTCGACGCCACGACATCGGCGAAGTGCAGCATCTGGTGGAAAGCTATATTCAGCGCAAAAAGGAACTGCAGGAAGCCGAACGCAATACGGTTCCGATCGGCAAGGATTTCTCGCTCTTCTCGGTCATCGAAAAGTCGCTGACGACGACCGTCGGTCACGACAAAATCGCCTCCATCAATCCTGACGCCGACCGTAAACTCTCCGATGGCTTCATTCAATACAGCGTCGACCTCAAGCTCCAGAATGTCAGCCTCGCTCAAATCGTCGACGCGCTGTATGGCGTCAAGACGTTAACCGCGCCGGTCGCGGTGTCGAATATGCACGTCACCCGGCGCCTTCAGGACCCCCACACCTACGATGTCGAGATGACCTGCATCGCGCTGGCGAAAGGCAAGTGACCGCGCGCGAGTTACCCGCATCGACGTGATATCTTCGTCCTCCGGATGGTCCTCGATTTCCTTCGCACCCATGCAACTCGAATCGCCTACGGCGCGATCGGCGTGCTGGTGTTCTTCTCGATACTGATTGCTACTTTTCCCTACGCCGATACGCTCACTAACGTTCTCACCCCGATGGGACTGCGGCTTTCCAGCCGCGACCAGGGGATGAGCTTTCCGTTCGGCATCCGGATGGATGGCGTGATGCTCGATTCGCCCGCCGACGGCCGCGCCCTCTTCCAGAGCGACACGATGCGCGTCACTCCCGCCTTTTTGTCCTGGCTGGTGGGGTCACCGGGCGTGAAGATCAGCGCCGATGCTTATGGAGGCAGCTTCGATTTGCGCGCGCGCCGGCGCGGCAATGCCACCGAACTAACTTTCAATGGCGCCGATCTTCATCTGGAAAAATATCCGGGGCTTCGCGCAATGGGAGTGAACCTGGCCGGGATCATTGCCGGCGATGGCGATGTCTTCGTCACCCAGGATAACATCGCGGCCGATCTCGGCACCGTCCATGTCACAGCCTCCGATGCGTCATATCGAATCTTTCCGGGAACGCCGCCCCTGAAGCTGGGCAATCTGACTGCAGTCGTCAAATTGGAGAATGGGAAGCTGACCATCGAGCGGTTGGAGAGTCACGGCGGCGATCTGACGATCTCGGGACGCGGCGTCATTCAGTTGGATCCGAATCTTCCCGATAGCGAGGTTGCGATTAACTTCCAGCTTGCGACTACGCCGGTCGGACGGCAGCGGCTCGGCTTCCTGCTGAACTTCCTCCCGCATCCGCCGAACTCGACGCCCTACTTCCTCCATGGCACCCTCGCCGCCCCCGGATTGTCCTGACGCTTAGTTGGTTGCGGTCGCGATTGAATCGTTACACAATCCGCGCATCGATCTCGAAGTGAGAAGACTCATGTCTGATGCAAACAAACTCGGACTCCATCTCTCGGTCGGCGCCGGCGGATATGCCGAGCGCCTGAAGCTCGCGAAGGAGGCCGAGGAGGCCGGCTACTCGTCGCTGTGGGTCGCCGAGGTTTCCGGACCCGATGCGCTGGTGACGCTCGGCGCGCTCGCCGTCAACACCTCGAAGGCGGAGCTCGCGACCGGCGTCATTCCGATGCAGATTCGCACGCCCGGCGTGAACGCGATGGCGTTTCTTAGCATCCACGAACTCTCCGGCGGACGCGCCATCGCGGGGCTGGGTGTGTCGAGCCCGGTGATCGTCGAGCGATGGCACGGCGCGTCGTATCAGAAGCCGGTCACCGCGATGCGCGAATGCGTGATCATCATGCGCCAGCTTTTTACCGAGGGTAAATCGAAGTTCGCGGGCGAGGTGTACAAATCCGATTTCCGTCTCGGCATGCGCTCGACCCAGAAGCGTCCGCCGAAGATTTATCTTGCGGGTCTCAACGCGCCGATGCTCCAGCTCGCCGGCGAACTCGCCGATGGCGTCTTAATGAACTATTCGCCGCCCGAGGCGATGCCCGCGATGATCAAGGAGATCCACGCAGGGGCGAAGAAAGCCGGCCGCAATCCCGCCGAGATCGATGTCGGCATCTACATCAGAATGTGCATCACCGAAGACGAGTCGAAGGCGATCGATCAATTTCGCCGCGAACTCGCCACCTATGCCTTCGTCGATTCCTACAACAAGATGTTCGCGCGCTACGGATTGGCCGATGAGTTCGCCGAGGTGCGCCGGATGTGGAAGGAAGGCAAGCGCGACGAAGCGCCGAATGCGATCAGCGATTCCTCCGCGCGCAAGATCGCGGCGTTCGGCGGCCCGCAGGTCGGACGCGATTTCGTGGCAAAATTCCGCGCGGCCGGCGTGACCCATCCGGTGGTATTTCCCATCGGTCCCACCGCGACGATTACCCGCGACGCCAACACCACGATGCGCGCCCTGGCTGGCGTCTAGTTCGCGGACCTAGCGGCCCTTGTAGTTGGGCTTGCGCTTTTCGATGAAGGCGCGCGGACCTTCTTTGGCGTCCTCGGTGCGCATCACCTCGCGTGCGACCTCGTCCTCGATCTTGAACGCTTCTTCATATGGACGCCCGGAGCATCGCCGCACCGCTTCTTTGATCTTCCGCACCGCGACGGGGCCGTTCGCCGCGATGGCCGCCGCGAGTTCCTCGGCCTTCGCGATGAGCAGGTCTTGCGGCACCACATAGTTGATGAGGCCGAGACGCCATGCCTCCTGCGCATCGATGCGATTGCCGGTGAGCAGGATTTCCATTGCCTTGCAGTACGGAACCTGCCGCTGAAGCCTTGCAAGCGAGCCCGCGGCGGGAATGATCGCCCACTTCACTTCCTGCAATCCGAAGCTCGCGTTTTCCGATGCGACGCGCAGATCGGTAGCCTGGATGAACTCCATTCCGCCCGCGATGCAAATCCATTGACCGCGGCAATGACCGGTTTCGGAAAATCGTACTTGCGCAGCAACGCCACATCGCCGAGCCGACGATTGCCGAGCAGCTTCTGATCCCATTCGTCCTCGGGCTTGCGCGCGCCGGTGAAAAGCGGAATCAGTTTGCCGAGATCGGCGCCGGCCGAGAACGCAACTTTCCCCGCGCCGGTGACGATCACCGCGCGCACGTCGTCGTCTTTCTCAGCCTCCTCCCAAAATCCCCCCATCCGTACCAGCAACTCGGGATTGAAAGAGTTGTGGACTTCGGGCCGGTTGAAAGTGACATACGCGATGTGGTTGCGCTTCTCAATTTGTACCGCGGGCATGGCAGGCATCCTCTCTGCGATTGTGGTGCCGCGAGGCTAACACGAGGCGGCTTTACCAGCCACTTCGCGTGCCGATATGATCCTTAAGCTACTGCGACGTTCCGTCGATCATTGAACGGAGGAAGGATGAGGCTCGTGTCGAAAATTCCACCGCTGGTGCTCTCAATCGCACTCCTACTGTTTGTTTCGATCCTCGCTCCTATCGGTAACAATGCCTTCGCTCTCGATCTGCCGCGCGTCATTCCCCATTCGGCGCAAATCGATAAACCGGTCCCCGATGTCTTTAAGACTTTGAAGTCTTACTTCTCGGATCGTCTCGAATCGAAGTTCGAGTTGGTCAGCGCCGACGAGAAATCGGAGACGATCGTCGCGAAACAAACCGGCATCGATTCCGCGCGATGGGCTCAATGGGCTGCCTGTCAGACCGACCCGATGCACCTCATCTATAAACTCAACGACGCTATCGTGACGTTGACCATCAAGCTCGACAAAAGCCCGCATAATAAAACCTTCATGACCGTGAGCGCCGACTTTAAGGGCATTTATGGTCTTGGCCAGGATTCCACCACTATCGAATGCACCTCGACCGGGACGCTGGAGGACAGCATCCTCGCGTTCGCAGGCGCGCAGTCACCCTCCGCATCAGGCCCCTCAACTTCAACGACTTCAGCGCATTGAGTAGCAGCAGCGAACAGGACTTCCTCGACGCGAAGGTCGCGGCAGCCGATGAGCACGCGGCGGCGGCTGCGACCGCCTTTCCTCCACCCGAGGAGCTTCGCTCGCGTGACATCTTCCGCCTCGTTCCGCGGGTGTGGCCGTTCATCCGGCCCTTCAAGCGGCATTTGGTTTACCTTGGCCTCGCGGTAGTTCCGGGATTGCCGGCCGGCCTTTTCGCGCTCGCGCTGCTGGGGGTTTTCTTCGACGCGGTCGGCAATGGCAAGCCGCTCAATCTGTTCCAGGCGCGGATGCTCCACCTTCCGATGAACGCGGATCGCCACCTCATTTTATGGCACGCGTGTGTTTTCACCGCGATCGCGGTCCTCGCCATCGCTCCATATGGACTTGGACTGATCGCTTACGGGATCTGGATCCTGCAGCGGATGACGAACCAGTTTCGCGTCGACCTGTATACGCGGCTGCAGGAATTGAGTCTGCGTTTCCATTCGGAAGAAAAAATCGGCGATGCGATTTTTCGGATGTTCCAGGACTCGGCCGCGATCCCGCACGTCATCAACGGATTGATCATCCAGCCACTGCGAGTGGTGCCGCTGGTGCTGGTCAATCTCGCGGTGCTGGCGGCCTTCGACTATCACGTCGCGGCGATCGCCGCGGCGCTGATTCCGGCCAACTTCATCGTTGCGGTTTTATTCGCAAAACCCTTGCGGCGCGCTTTCCTGGCCGAACGCGTTGCCACCGCGCAGGCGACCACCCGCATCGAGGAGACGCTCACCTCGATCAAAGCGGTCAAAGCGTTCGGACGCGAGGCCCCGGAGAGCGAACTTTACGCGCGCGACAACTGGGAATCATTCATCGCGGCGCGGCGCGCGCGGATGCTGTTCGTGGTCTATCGCGTGATCATCAGCACCTTGCGCTCGCTCGCCTACGTCGGTGCGGTGTACTTCGGCGCGCTGCAGGTCATGCACGGCGGTGTTGCGGGAGCTTTCCGCGCGGCCTTTTCGCTCGGCGTGTTCCAGGGCGCGCTGTGGATTTTCGGCACCGCGACCGCGCGGATCCGTAACACCACGCAGATGTGGGGCACCCTGCAGGATGTCGGCATCGCACTTTCGCGCGTGTTCGAGATGATGGCCAAACTGCCGGAGGAAAAAGTTCGCGGCGGCAATCTCATTCCTGCTGCGCCCGCCGGCGAGTTCGCATTCGAGAACGTCAGCTTCTTTTACGATGCGAAGTCGGCCGTCCTCAGCGGCGTCAGCTTTCGCGCGAAGGTCGGCGAAATCACCGCGATCGCAGGTCCCAGCGGCTCCGGCAAGAGTACGCTGATTGCGCTCATGCTGCGGTTCTTCGATCCGATCGAAGGCCGCATCTCGCTCGATGGCCACGACATTCGCGACCTCAAACTCGAGAACTATCGGCGCATGATTTCGGTCGCGCTCCAGGAAAATCCACTTTTCACCGCGAGTTTCCGCGACAACATCGTGTACGGCCGCATCGACGCGACGGAGGAAGAGATTCTGCACGCGGTTGCGCGAGCCGGACTCGCCGACTTCGTGCGCTCGCTGCCGGCCGGCCTCGATACGGTGCTGGGGGAAAAAGGCGCGAAACTCTCGACCGGCCAGGCGCAGCGCATCGGGCTGGCGCGCGCGTTTCTCCGCGATGCTCCAATCCTGATTCTCGATGAGCCAACTTCGGCGCTCGATTCGGTGAACGAAAACCTCGTGATGCGCGGTGTCCGCGAATGGATCGACGAGCGTCCGCGCGAACGCATCGTGTTGCTCGCGACCCATCGTCGCACCACCGCAGCGCTCGCGGACCACATCTACCAAATCGCCGAGGGCCGAGTCAGCGAAGCTGATGAGCGCGCATTCGACGATGCTCGCATCGCGGAGGTGTCGAATGGCTGAGCACCTCGCCGCGACAACTTCGGTCGAAACCAACGGCAACGGGATGGCGCCCGAGGGTCGCGACTCGCGCGCGCAGGATATCTATGGCGCGGAACGCGACTCGCTCAGCTTTCGCGAATCGCTGCGGCTGCTGATAAAAGGATGGGCCTTTTTCACGCGGCATCGCCGCCTGGTCGCCCTCAAATCCGCCATCGCGATCTCCTCGATGCTGCTGTTCCTCATCACGCCCTGGCCGATGAAGATCATCATCGACAACGTAATCGATGGCCATCCGCTGGAAGGCGTGCCTAGACGACTTTTGCTACCCTGGGTAGGGACAGATCGGGTGGCATTGCTGACCGCGATCGTGATCTTTCTTCTCGTCACAGTAATTCTGACCGGGATCTCCGGCGATGACCCGCAACCGGTGGACACTGACATCGGCAGCGGCGGTCTCGACCAGGCGGGCGCCAGCGGCTCGGCGGCCAACAGCGGTTGGAGCCTCTGGAATGGAATCCTGGGACTCCTCGAGACCTACGTCACGCTCAATCTTTCGCAGCGCGTCAACCAGGATCTGCGCACCGCGATTTACCGAAGATTTTTGCGCTCGCCGCTCGGACTTTATGGCGACCAGAAAATCGGCGACGCGGTTTTTCGGGTGATGAACGACAGCGCGGCCATCAGCGAGGTTTTCTATCGTGGCCTGCTTGCGCCGGCGATGTCGATCATGATGTTCGTCTGCGCGTTCATTGTGGTAACCGCACAATTCTCCAACGAACCGATGATCCCGATCGGCTGCGCGCTTCTGCTGCCACTCATCGGGATCGGCGGAGCCGCGTTCAGCCGCGTCTTTCGCAATCGCTCTCAGACCATGCGTGAGCAGGGCAGTAATGTGATGGCGGTGTTCGAGGAGCGCCTCACCAACGTCCATCTCATCAAGGCCTACGGTACCGAAGGCCGCGAAACCAACACCGTCGACACCGCGAGTTGGAAATCCTACGCGGCGACGCTCAAGTTCATCGCCTTCTTCCTCGCGATGGTGCTGATCCTGACGCCGCCGATTCTCTTCCTGGTGATCGGCGGTCTCTATCACCTATTCGGCGAAGTCATCGACAACCGCCTGACGCTCGGCGACGTCGTGTTGCTGCTCACTTACGGTGGCATGCTGGCGCGCCCGATGGGCGACCTCGGCGCAACCTGGGCCAACCTGCAGGTCTCAATCTCCGGACTGCGCAGGGTTTTCAGCGTGCTCGACCGCCTCGCTGAGAATCCAACCGCTGGTGGCGAGGTCGATCCGGGTAAAATTACGCACATCGAATTGCGCAACGTTTCGATCGCCTATGACGACGCTGGTCCCGTCGTTCGCGATGTATCGTTCGAACTTCGTAGCGGTGAGCTTGCCGCCCTCGCCGGATCGAGCGGGACCGGCAAGACCAGCACCATCTGCGCGATCCCGCGCTTCATCGAACCGCGTGCCGGCGAGATTCTCATAAACGGGATCGATGCGCGGCGAATCTCGCTCGACCTGCTGCGCCGGAGTATCGGTTTTGTGTTCCAGCAGGAGGCGCTGTTCTCGCGCTCCATCGCCGACAACATTCGCTACGGTTCACCCGACGCGACGGACGCGCAAATGCGCGAGGCTGCGAGAATCGCCGGCGCCGCCGACTTCATCGAGACACTGCCGGAAAAATACGACACGATTCTGGGGCGGCGTGGCGCGCGCCTGTCAGTCGGTCAGAAGCAGCGCATCGCAATCGCGCGGGCCCTCATTCGCCAACCCGAGGTCTTGATCCTCGACGAGCCCACCGCGCCACTCGACCCGCACTCCGAAGCGAACTTGATGCGCACGCTACGCGACCTCGCGCGCGATCGCATCGTGCTTATCGTCGCGCACCGCGCCGGAACCCTCGCCGCCTGCGACCGCATCATATTCGCATCCGCGGGATCGATCGTTGCGATCGGCTCGAACGAAGAGTTAAGTCGGACCTGCGCGACCTATCGCGAATATCTGTCGATCACCGAATCGGAAATCGAGCCATAGGCGCTATGCCGGAGTGGCGTAAGCACGCTGCGCCGGTGGCATAGCGGGATAACTGGTGTCCTGCGGCTCGCCCTCCGCAACACCACGAACGACATTGAGCGCGGCGCGACCGAGCAACTTCGGAGCGAACAGATCCGACGATTTGGGATCGATCCACGCCGCCTTCCACCACCATTTCTTGGACGCTGCTCCGGGGGCGGCGCCTGATTTCTCCGCTGACGGTAGATGTAGCTGAGGACCGCTTCGCCTTCTTGTCACTCAGTCCGTTAAGAACGATGTCGACCTTCAGCGCGCTTTTCAGGGTTGCGGTTGCATTGCCGTGAGCTCCGCCGATCAGCTCCGCCAGCGCCTGATCGGCGCGAACTCCATGTTCGGACAGTAGCGCCTACTTGGCGGGAAAATGGAGAAAGAAGGTGACGCGTGCGACGCCGGCGGCCTCGCAGATCTCTTCGGTGGTAACCGCCTCGAAACTGCGGCGTAAGAACAGGTTCATCGCGGAGGAATAAATTTCATCACGAGTGCGTTCCCGGTTGCGGTCGCGGCGCGACGCAGGCGGCGTGCCGGATGCTTTATCGATGGACCCCATTATAAAACTGGACTCCTGTCTCTTGACGCACCTGGGGTAACCGCTCAAGAGCTCGCACCGGACGGTGCCTTTCGGGAATTTGCCGCTCGCGATATAAGTCCAAGGTGGCTGCGATTCCCGCACGTAGCCCATGCGAAGAAGAGGTCTCAGGCTTGTCTGACAAGGAAAATCGAAAACCCACGCAGCGCGAGAAGAAGGTCATTATCGACTTCGACATGTTGCGCAAAGTTTCCGCGCGCAACTTCCGCGACCTCGGCGGGCATCCCACGCGCGAAGGTCGCCAGGTCAAAAGCGGGATGATCTATCGCTCGTCGCATCTGGCGCAGGTTCCTGAAGAGCATCCGCTGCACGAGGTGGGTTTGCGCACGCTGGTAACGCTCCAGAGCCGGGTTGAAGTGACTCATCTCGGACCGCCGCACGATTCGGTGCTCGAGAAAGTGCGATGGGAACACATCCCGATGGGCGATGTGTGGTTCGAAAAGCGCAACGAAGATCTCTTCACGCGCGAGGAGGGCAAGGAGCATCTGTTCCTGGTCATGACGCTGGTCACCGACTGGCGACGGTTCTATCGCCTACTCGCCGAGCCGGACGTCTATCCGCTCCTGTTCCACTGCTCGGCGGGGCGCGATCGCACTGGCGTCGGGGCCGCGATGCTGCTCGATCTCCTCGGCGTCGAGCGCGATCGAATCGTTGAAGACTTCCTCGAAAGCAATCTTGTCTTCCCCGCAGCACCTCTGAAGCCGAAGCAACTGGTACCGGTGTTCGAGGCTATCGACGAGGCCGGCGGCATCCGCGCTTTCCTGCGTGACGTGATTGGTGTTGACGAAGGACATCTTGACGAGATTCGTGATCGTTTGCTCGAAGATTGATAGATCCTCGGCATGGCACTTTACGACGCGATCGGACGCACCTACGACACCACGCGCAAAGCGGATCCCGATTTGACGCGATGCCTGACGCGTCACCTCAATTTCACGCCTGACGCGCGCTATGTTGACATAGGTTGCGGGACCGGAAATTACACCGTCGCGCTACAGCAACAGGGAGCCCGAATGCACGGGCTCGAATTGACCTCGACGATGCTGGCGAAGGCGCGCCTCAAGAGCGATCGCGTCCGATGGATTCAAGGCAACGCCGAATCGCTTCCATTTCCCGATCGATGCTTCGAGGGTGCGATGGCAACCTTCACCCTTCATCACATGCAGCATCCGGAGCGCGCGATTGAAGAAGTTTTCCGAGTGATCGATCACGGTCGTTTCGTTATTTTCACCGCCGACCGCCCACAGTCGAGCGGTTATTGGCTAAATGAATATTTCCCAGTCGGGATGGCGGCGATGCACAAGCAGATGCCGCCCGCAGCCGACGTCATGCGACATCTTGACCATGCCGGATTTACCGCGATCGAACTGGAGCCGTGGGAGATCCCCGAAGACATTCAGGACTGGTTTCTATACGCGGGCAAGCGCCGTCCTGAGATTTATCTCGACCCTGCGGTGCGCGCGGGCATTTCCACCTTTGCCCAAGGGCTCATAACTCCGGAGGAAACCGCACTGGGATGCGCCCGGCTGGAAGCGGACATCAAGTCGGGCCGCTTCGAAGAAGTGGCCGCGAAATATCGCCACGATCGTGGCGATTGCCTGTTCATCGTGGCGACAAAGAAGTGATCAGGCCGGCGTGTAGCCGTCGCGCAGCAGCGATTTCGCAATCAGCATGCGCTGGACTTCGCTGGTGCCTTCGCCGATTTCCGACAGCTTCGCGTCGCGCATATAGCGCTCGACCGGAAAATCGGTGACGTATCCATAGCCGCCGTGGATCTGGACCGCCTTGGTTGTGGTCCACATCGCGACCTCCGATGCGAAAAGCTTCGCCATCGCAGCCTCGCGTGCGAACGGCTTGCCTTGATCCTTCAACTGCGCAGCGCGGCAAATCAGCAGCCACGAAGCATCTATACGCGTGGCCATGTCGGCGATCATGAATTGGATTGCCTGAAAATCCGCGATGCGTTTTTCGAACTGCCGCCGTTCCAGCGCGTAGGCTTTCGCTTCCTCGAATCCGCCGCGCGCCATCCCGGCCGCGAATCCCGCGATGCCGATGCGCCCGCCTTCGAGGACCTTCATCGCCTGCGAATATCCCGCGCCGAGTTCGCCAACGAGGTTACGCGCGGGCACCGTAACATTTTCGAAAATTACCTCCGCCGTATCCGAAGCGCGCAGGCCCAGCTTTTCGATGTGCTTGCCATTGCTCAGGCCGACAGTACCGCGGTCAACGATGAAGGTCGAAATACCACCGCGACCTTTTTCCGGTTCGGTCTTCGCGGTCACGACGTACACATCACCGACGCTGCCATTGGTGATGAACATCTTGGAGCCGTTGATGACGTAGTTGTCGCCAACGCGATTGGCGCGCGTCAGCATCGCGGCAGCATCGGAACCGGAGTTGGATTCGGTCAGACACCATGCGCCGATCTTCTTCGCCGCGAGCATGTCGGGAACGTAATGGTCGCGCTGCTCGTCGGAAGCGAAGTTCGCGATGTGGCCGGTCGAGAGGGACATATGCGCCGCCGCGGTAAGTCCGATCGACGCATCGAAGCGCGAAAGGCCTTCGACCACGAGCACCTGTGAGAGTGTGTCCGCCCCTCCCCCGCCCCATTTTTCCGGAAACGCGACGCCGAGGAATCCTAGCTCGCCGAGCTTTTCAAAAACCTTGCGCGGGAAGATTTCCTTTTTGTCCCATTCGGTGGAATGCGGTTTGATTTCGCGCTCAGCAAAAACAGTCAGCGTATCGCGAATGCGCCGCTGCTCCTCTGTCATATCGAAGTTCATCAGGATTCCGTGCTCGAAAATTCAGTCGCGCGGATGCACATTCGTATGCACCCACTTCACGATATCTTCGGTCGAAGCGCCCGGAGTGAAGATTTCCCGCACGCCCATTTGCTTTAGCTTCTTCGCATCTTCTTCGGGAATAATGCCGCCGCCGAAAATCGCGACGTCGTCGGCGCCCTTCTCTTTCAAAAGCCGCAGCACTTCGGGAAAGAGCGTCATATGCGCGCCTGAGAGCACGCTCAACCCGACCGCGTCGGCATCTTCCTGCACCGTCGCCTCGGCGATCATCTCAGGCGTCTGATGCAGTCCGGTGTAGATGACCTCGAAGCCGGCGTCACGCAGCGCGCGCGCGATAATTTTCGCGCCGCGATCGTGACCGTCGAGGCCTGGTTTCGCGACAATGATTCGGAGCCGTTTGTCTGCCATTTAAATCCAGCCTGGGTCGGTATAGACGCCAAACTCGGCACGGAAAATATCCGAGATCTCGCCGACGCTGGCGCTGTTGCGCACCGCCTCGCAAATCGGCGGCATCAGATTTTCTCCGGAGCGACACGCCTCGGCGACGCGCTTCAGCGCATCCTTCACCGAGGTGGAATTGCGCTCGCGCTTCACTTTTCGCACCCGCTGTATTTGCCGCTCCTCCAGCTCTTTCGCGATCTTCAGCGTCGCGATCGGAATTTCCTCGGGGATCGAATACTTGTTGACACCAACCACGATCTTCTCGTTCTTCTCGAGCTGACGCTGATATGCGAACGCGGCTTCGGCGATTTCCCGCTGCGGATAGCCGGTATCGATCGCCTTCAACATCCCGCCCATCTCATCGATCTTGCGGATGTAGGCCATCGCCTCCGCTTCCATCTTGTCGGTGAGCGCCTCGATAGCGAAGCTGCCCCCGAGTGGATCGATGGTGTTCGTAACGCCGGTCTCTTCCGCGATGATCTGCTGTGTGCGCAGCGCGACCATCACCGCGCCCTCGGTCGGCAGCGCGAGGGTCTCATCCATCGAGTTGGTGTGCAGCGATTGCACGCCTCCCATCACACCCGCGAGCGCCTGGATCGCGACGCGCACGACATTGTTGATGGGCTGCTGCGCGGTGAGCGAGGCGCCCGCGGTTTGCGCATGACATCGCAGCGTCATCGAGCGCTCGCTCTTCGCGCCCCACCGCTCCTTCATCAGCTTGGCCCAGATGCGGCGCGCGGCGCGCAACTTCGCGACCTCTTCGAGGAAGTCGTTGTGGATGTTCCAGAAGAACGACAGCCGTGGCGCGAATTCGTCGACGTTGAGGCCACGCTTCATCGCATCTTCGACGTAGCAAACTCCGTCCGCCAGCGTGAACGCGAGTTCCTGCACCGCGGTCGAGCCGGCCTCGCGGATGTGGTAGCCGCTGATCGACACCGCATGCCATCGCGGTGCCTTCTTGGCGCAAAATTCGATCATGTCGGTGACCACTCGCAGTGATGGCGCGGGCGGCGAGATCCATTCCTTCTGCGCGATGAACTCCTTGAGCATGTCGTTCTGGATAGTGCCGCCGACGCGCTCCCATGGCACCCCGTTGCGCTCGGCCATCACCAGGTACATCGCGAGCAGGACCGACGCCGAGCAGTTCACCGTCATCGAGGTGGTGACCTTGTCCAGCGGAATGCCCTTGAATAGCGTCATCATGTCGTCGATGGTGCTGACCGCCACGCCCTCGCGTCCGACTTCTCCCTGCGCGCGTTCGTGGTCGGCGTCGTATCCCATCAGCGTCGGCATATCGAACGCGGTCGAGAGCCCGTCCTGTCCCTGCTTGAGCAGGAAGTGGAAGCGCTGATTGGTGTCCTCGGCGAGGCCGAAGCCCGCGAACTGGCGCATCGTCCACAAGCGCCCGCGATACATCGAGCCATACGGACCGCGCGTGTAGGGATACTCGCCCGGGTTGCCGAGCTTCTCATCGTAGGTGCCGCTCACATCCTGTGGCGTGTAGAGCGGATCGATCTCCATATCGGAGACGGTCGAGAAGCGGATCGGTCGCTCCTTCGCGTCCTGATACGAGCTTTTCAACCATTCTTGTTTGTTCGACATTTTCTCAGTGAGCCCCGAGCGTCTGGGTCGCAATGACCAGGCGCTGAATCTCGGAAGTGCCTTCGTAGATTTCGGTGATTTTGGCGTCGCGGAAATACCGCTCGACTTGAAATTCCTTGGTGTAGCCGTAGCCACCATGAATCTGCACCGCCTCGATGGCGGCACTCATCGCGGCCTCGGCGGCGAACAGCTTCGCCATTGCGGATTCACGGGTGCATGGCAGGCCCGCATCCTTTAACGATGCGGCGCGAAGATTGAGCAGACGAGCCGCATCGATCTCGACCGCCATGTCGGCGAGCTTCCACTGAATCGCCTGATACTGCGCGATGGGCTTGCCGAAGGTCTGTCGCTGCTGCGCGTACTTCAGCGAATCCTCGAGCGCCGCGCGACCGATGCCGATGGCCTGCGCCGCGATTCCGATGCGCCCGCCGTCGAGCGTCTTCATTGCGACCTTGAAGCCCTCCCCTTCCTTGGTTAGGAGATTTTCGCGCGGCACTTTCATGTCGGTGAAGCTGAGCTGCGCGCTCTGTGCACCATGAATGCCCATCTTGTCTTCGACCCGCGTGACCGCCCATCCGGGGGTCGAGGTTTCCACCGCGAATGCGGCAATGCCCTTGTTGCCCTTCGAGGCATCGGTCATCGCGAAAACGATCGCGACGCCGCTTTGCGGCGAGTTGGTGATGAAATTTTTGGTGCCGTTGATGACGTAGTAATCGCCCTCGCGCACCGCCTTGGTTTTCTGACCCGCAGCATCGGAGCCGGCTTGCGGCTCAGTCAGCGCGAAGCATCCGATCCATTCGCCGGTCGCCATCTTCGGCAGGAAGTGGTCCTTCTGACGATCGTTGCCGAGCCCGAGAATCGGCCACGACGCGAGCGACGAATGCGCTGACACAATAACCGCCGTCGAAGCGCATTCGACCGCGAGCTCCTCGACCACCAGCGCATACGCAACATGGTCAAGACCCGCACCGCCGTATTTCTCGGGAATGAAAATGCCGAGCATCCCGAGCTTGCCGAGGTCGGCCATCGTCGCGGCGGGATAACGATGCGTCCTGTCCGTTTCGATGCCGGCTTTGGCGAGTTTTTCGCGCGCATAGCGCCGCGCAGTATCGCGCGCGCCACGTTGAGCTTCTGTGAGTTCGAGGTCCATTTAGTTCAGCCGTATTTCTTTTACCTTAGCACCGACCATTCGGTCGATAGAAATGGCTCTCCGAGATCGGCGCGAGGCACCCTCAAAGGTCGCCGACGCGACGAAGCTTCGAAACGACCTCTTTCATTAGCGAGTCTGGCACCAAACCCAAGACCTTCACAAAGCGAGCAGTAACGATTGCTCTCGATTGATCGATCATTATTTCACATGCTCGATCATTGCCCGCGATCCCTTTGGGTAACTCGACGCGCAAAAAGCTTTCTCCGGTCAGGCGGGTTGTACATGGCAGCACCCACGTACTTGCGTGGTGTAGTTCGTTGATAAGATCGGATTGGACGACGAGAACAGGACGCCGTTTCCCGGGCTCACTTCCAAAGCGAGGGTTGAGGTTCGCTGACCATAGTTCTCCACGACGAAACGTTCGATCACTCATCATCGAGGCCATCGGCCACCACGCCTTCGAGGTCTTTGATTTCCTCGGGAGTGGACTGGCGAACGCGCTCTACCGCCTCGCGGAACTGGGCTCGGAGCGCTTCGCGACTCAACGATTCTTCCAGCAACGTCAGCGAGCGACGAATGACCTCGGTGTTGGAACGAGCCCTGAGCATTCGTTTCAGGCGCTTCACCTGCGCATGCTCCGCAGGTGCAAGGGTAAACGACGACTTAGCGGGCGCATGACTTTTCATGCTTTCACCATACCGCAAAGTATCATCGGATCAACCGCCTGAGGGCAGAAGGAACCGACGCCGGCGCGCCCGGCTCTACTTGTGCCGCCAGGCGGGCTGGCGCTTGCCGACGAAGGCCTCGGTGCCTTCGACGCGATCCTCGCTCGCGAATGCGATTCCGAATGATTCCTGCTCGAAACGCAGGCCCGCATCTTCTTCCATCGTGAACGATGCGCGCAGCGCGGCCTTGGCCTGGCGCAGCGCGACCGAAGATTTGGATGCGATTTTTTCCGCGAGCTTGCGCGTCTCGGCCATTAGCTGATCGGGCGGGACGACGTAGTTCACGAGGCCCAACTCCAGCGCGGTCTTCGCATCGATCATGTCGCCGGTCATGATGAGTTCGCGCGCCTTCGCCTGTCCGATCCGATGTGGCAGGCGCTGCGTCCCACCGAATCCGGGAATCAGGCCGAGGTTGATCTCCGGCTGACCGAAGCGCGCTTTTTCGCTCGCGATGATGAGGTCACATGCCATTGCGAGCTCGACACCGCCGCCGAGTGCGAAGCCATTGACGGCAGCGATGACGGGAATCGGCAAATCCTCGATGGATTCCATCACGCGATGGCCGAGGCGGGAGAACTCCAGCCCTTCGACGGTGCTCATCTTCGACATCTGCGCGATATCGGCGCCGGCGACGAATGCGCGATCTCCCGTACCGGTCACGATCAGCACGCGCACTGAACTATCGTGGCGAATCTCGCGCACCACGATGGCAATCTGTTCGAGCACGGATTTGTTGAGCGCATTGAGGGCGGGCGGCCGGTTGACTGTAAGCGTCGCAATCGGCGCCTTGTCAAAAATTATGTCGGTCAATTCCATCAGATGAACCTCGCATTTATGAGACAGGCGGCCTGGAGACCTTGAGCCGGAACTCGGGCAGAGGGACTAGCTCGCAGCAATTTCGCGCGCGTGCGGGATCTCTCTTCGCGATATCGGCCGCACTTCTTCCTGCGAAAGCGAGGCAACGGCAATGGTCTCACCGCGCAGCGTCATGAATTCGACTTCGTAGCCTTTGGCCCGATGAACATGAATGATGGTACCTACGTCGCCTTTCTTCAAACCGTATTTGGGGAGATTCCGTGCGAGCACGACTTCGTCATGTTCCTTCATCATCGGGAGTACTCCTTCGGCGCGGATAAGCAGTGATCAATCTCGCAGTGTCCTCGCCATTCTCCACAAGCCATACCGTCCGAACATTTGTCCTGATACGGTTGGGACCTTCAATAACACCGTCAATAACGTAGCGCGTTCCGAACTCGGACTCGACGAGTTCCGAAACATCGTAGAGTTCAGCTTGGTTCTTAAGCGCGGTCGCCAAAACCTGCCACTTGTGCCTGACAAAACCCAGCCCACCGAGGAATGCTGCCTTGTGCCGTCCGCGAGCATGGCTTTCGGATAGCGAATATTCCAGCACTTTTTTTGAGAGACTAGGGCATTGCCGGCGTTTGGCAACTTCATCGCGGATGATGCGCGGCTGGCCAAACGTCCGCGTTGCGACCGTTAATACTCGGGTTTGAAGTCGAAGTGATGGATCGATTCGATGAAGCGCACGGTGCGTGTCTTCGAGCGCATCACCACGCTATTGGTCATCGCACCGCCGGAGAAAAATCGCACCCCGTGCAGATAGTCGCCGGTTGTAACGCCGGTCGCGGCGAACATCACATTGTCGCCGGACATTTCCTGCAGCGTGTAGCGATGCTTCAAGTCGAGGATGCCGGCGGCGAGGCATTCCTCAGCCTCGGCCTCGTTGCGCGGCATGAAACGCACCTGCATCTCGCCGCCCGCGGAGCGAATCGCGGCGGCCGCGAGGACGCCCTGATGCGCGCCTCCGACGCCGAGCAGCATATCGATTTCGCTTTCAGGTCGGGTGGTCGCAATCGCGGCTGAAAGATCGCCAGCCGACAGCAGCTTGATTCCCGCGCCGGCTTTGCGAACTTCGGTAATCAGTTTTTCATGCCGCGGGCGATCGAGAATCGCGACGCGCAAATCCTCGACGTAAACTTTTTTCGCGTCGGCCAGCGCTTTCAGATTGTCGGCCGGCGAGCGATCGAGATCGATCACGCCGACGCCGAAGGGGCCGGTCGCGATTTTATCCATGTAGGTATCGGGGCAGCGTAGAATCTTGCCGCGCTCGGAAAGCGCGATACACGAAACCGAGTTGGGACCGCCCATCGCGCAGATGAATGCACCTTCGAGCGCGTCGAGCGCGACATCGACCTCGGGACCGGCGCCGACTCCCACAATCTCGCCATTGTAAAGGACGTCGACTTCGGCCTGTTCGCCCTCGCCTATGACGATCTTGCCGTCCATGTTGATGGAGTTGAGCGCCTTGCGCATCGCGTCGCAGGCCGCGCGATCCGCCATCCGTTCGTCGCCTTTACCGATGAAGCGGGCGGCTGCGAGAGCGGCGGCTTCGGTCGCGCGTGCAACTTCGAGGGCCAGGTTGCGATCCATCTATTACTCCCGCCGACAATTCCGAGATGTTCGGTTAGTTCGCTTCGATTGCGCCGCCACGATTGAGCAGCGTTTCGATCAGCCGATAGCCGTCAGTTAGCGAAGTACCGGTCGACTTGCCATCAGCTTCGGTATAGCGGCGCGCCTTCGCGCCCACATTTCCCAGGGTCTTGTTGGATATTATCGCAAACGGCACCGCTTCGCTCGAATGAGTTTTGATCTTGCTTGGGGTCGCATGATCGGGCTGCAGCAGGAGTCGGAACTCGCCGATCTTGCTAAGCCCGTCGAGCATCGGACCGAGGATCAACTCATCGATGCGCTCGATGGCTTCCTTTTTCAAATCGGCACGGCCCATGTGACCGGCTTCATCCGGCGCCTCGATGTGCAGGAGCAGGAAGTCCTTTTGCTCCAGCGACTTGAGGCCATAGCGTCCCTTCGCCGCATAATCGGTATCGAGGAATCCGGTCGCGCCCGGCACCGTGATAACTTCGAGGCCCGCAAGACGGCCGACGCCATTGACCAAATCGACGGCGGAGATAACCGAGCCCTCGAGGCCGAAACGTTCCTTTAGCGTCGGTACAGCAGGACGCGTGCCTTGCCCCCAGAACCATGCCGAGGTCGCCTCGACTTTGCCGGCCGCGCGGCGTACCTGGTTCATAGGATGGTCGCGCAAAATTTCCTGCGACTTCTTCATCAGCGCTAGGATGCGATCGGCGCCCTCGCCTTCCGGCATATGCCCCACGATGCTCTGGCCGGTGATGTCGTGCGGCGGCGTGAGCTTGGTGGTGCGCGCGCCGTTGCGCCACATCATCAGATGTCGATAGCTGACGCCATTGAAAAACTCGATGCCGTCGCGCGCGAGCTCCTCGCGAAGATCCGCGACGATGCGCGCAGCCTCCTCGCTGGTGATGTGGCCCGAGGTGAAGTCGTTCATCACCGTTGCGCCGCCGTCGCTTTTGAGGGAGACCAGGTTCATGCGGAACACGACGTCGCCCGGGCCCATCGCGATACCCATGCTGGCGGCCTCAATCGGCGCGCGCCCGGTATGATAGCGCTTCGGGTCGTAGCCCATCATCGACATGGTGCCGACGTCGCTTCCGGGCGCCATGCCCTCGGGAATCGTGAGCGTCAAGCCGAGCGTGCCACGGGTCGCGATGAGGTCCATGTTGGGTTTGTGCGCGGCTTCGAGCGGAGTCTTGCCGCCAAGTTCTTCACATGGCCAATCAGCCATCCCGTCGCCATGGATGATGACGTACTTCATTCGTTCTCCATGATCTTGAGGACCTTATTTATATCGGGCTCGACCACGATGGTATTACTGAGATTTTTCAACGCCGTGTCTGGATCTTTAAGTCCGTGGCCGGTGAGCGTGCAGACAACGACAGAGCCCGGCTTGATGCCGCCGGTCGCGCCATACTTGAGCAGCCCCGCCACCGATGCCGCCGATGCGGGTTCGGCAAAAACTCCCGCCGCCGCGATCAATCGATAGGCCGCGAGGATTTCCGCATCGGTCACCATATCAATGATGCCGCCGGACTCATCGCGCGCGGCGACCGCCTGTTTCCAGCTCGCGGGGTTGCCGATTTTGATCGCGGTCGCGACCGTCTTGGGATCATCGATGGGATGTCCGATGACGATCGGTGCCGACTCAGCGGCCTGGTAACCCATCATCTTCGGCAAACCCTGCGACAGGCCCTTTTCCTTGTACTCGCAATAGCCCGCCCAGTACGCGGTGATATTGCCGGCGTTGCCGACCGGCAAAAAATGATGTGTGGGCGCATCGCCAAGCTGATCGCAAATCTCGAATGCTCCGGTCTTCTGCCCCGCGATGCGATCGGGATTGACGCTATTGACGAGGCGAATGCGCTGGGGGTCACGTTCAGCGACATCGCGCACCACCTTCAGACAAATGTCGAAGTTGCCGATAACCTCGAGGACGCGGGCTCCATGCATCACGCTTTGCGATAGTTTACCGACTGCTACCGAGCCCTTCGGAATCAAAACAAATGCTTTGAGTCCCGCCCTCGCCGCGTATGCCGCCGCCGATGCCGCCGTGTTCCCCGTCGAGGCACAGACGACGGTCCGAGCCCCCTCGCCGAGCGCCTTCGATATGGCGACCGTCATCCCGCGATCCTTGAAGGATCCCGTCGGGTTGAGGCCGTCGTACTTCAAGTAAATCTTTATGTTTGGCCCGAGGCGTTCCCCCAGCGGGATGCTCTCGATGAGCGGCGTATTGCCCTCATTAAGGGTCACCACTGGCGTCTTGCTGGTCACCGGCAGGAAGCGCCGATAGTGCTCGATGAGCCCCGGCCATCGCGTCAGCCGCGCCCAAGTTCCTTTAGAAGTCCCGTTGGATGTCTTCTTCTGCGCGGCCATCGCTCAGAGTTGCTCCTCAATCCTGATAAATGCGGGCGCCGCCGCGACCAGCTTGCGCCGCATGATTTCCTTGAGCGCGCGGGTCAGGTTGCGCTCGCGCGTCTCATGGCTGCGCATTATCACCGGCACGGTTTTGCCCGCGCTGCGCTCATGCTGAATGACGGACGCCATCGAGATCTGGTTACGCCCCAGCACCGACGCGATTTTGCCGAGCACCCCCGGCTTATCCTCGGCCATGAAGCGCAGATAATATTCGCATACCACGTCGTCCATCGGCTTTACACGGGCGCGCTTGATGAAGCTAACCGGGTAGCCGAGCGAATGGGGCCGCGCGTCGCCGCCGGACCGCCGGTCGCGCGCGATTTGTACGATGTCCGCCATCACCGCCGTTGCGGTCGGCATCTGCCCCGCGCCTTGCCCGATATACATCGTCGAGCCGAGCGCCTCGCCATGAATGTAGATGGCGTTCAGCGCTCCGCCGACACTCGCCAGCACGTGGCGATGCGGGATCATCGTTGGATGCACCCGCGCTTCGATGGCGCCGTCGTCGTCCTTGGCGATCGCCAGCAGCTTGATGACGTAGCCGAGCTCGCGCGCATACGCGATATCGGCCGAGGTGATTTTCGTGATGCCTTCGGTGTAAACCTGCTCCGGCTTGAGCGACACGCCAAATGCGAGCGTGACGAGCAGGCAGAGTTTGTGCGCCGCGTCATGCCCACCGATGTCGAGGGTTGGGTCCGCCTCGGCGAGGCCGCTGGCCTGCGCTTCCTTCAATGCGATTGAGAACTCGGCGCCGTTGTCGGTCATCGTCGTGAGGATCGAATTGCAGGTGCCGTTGACGATGCCATAAACGGCGCGCTGATGATCGCCGGCCATCGCCTCGCGCAATGTCCTGATGATCGGCACGCCACCGGCGACACTGGCCTCGAAGCCGATCGCCATTCCGGTTTTGTTGGCCGCTGCAAAAAGCTCCTCGCCATACTCCGCGAGCAGCGCCTTGTTGCCGGTGACGACGTCCTTGCCGGCCGCGAGCGCCTGCAACATCAGCTTGCGCGCCGGCTCGATACCACCAAACAGTTCGACGACAATATCTACTTCGGGACGGGCGACCAGCTCCGCGCTATCGCGGGTGATCAGTGCGGAGGTGATTCCGATCGATTTATCAGGCTCGAGGCTGCGGTCCGCGATACCGACCAGCTCAATTGGTGCGCCGAGGCGGCGTTCCAGATTCGAAGCATGGCGACGGAGCAGCTTGACCACGCCGGTGCCGACGGTGCCGCATCCGAGCAGGGCAATCCGCACCGGTTGTGACTTGGCGCCGGCCATCCGTGTCCTCCCCCGATCCTCTTAAGATTTTAGGCGGTTGCGATGCGGCGCACTTTCGAGGCCGGGGCATTCGCGAGCGCCTGTTTGATGCCGCGAATTGCCTGCCGCGTGCGATGCTGATTCTCAATCAGCGCGAAGCGCACGAAGCCATCGCCATCGGCGCCGAATCCGACGCCCGGCGAGACCGCAACCTTGGCCTCGCGCAGCAGGAACTTCGAAAACTCCAGCGAGCCCATCTCGCGGAAAGGCTCCGGAATCGGCGCCCATACGAACATCGTGGCCTTGGGCTTCTCCACCGGCCATCCGGCGCGCGTCAGGCCCTCACACAATGAGTCGCGCCGCTTGCGATAAGTCTCGACGATTTCGCTGACGCAATCCTGCGGGCCATTTAGCGCCGCTATCGATGCCACCTGCACCGGCGCGAAGATGCCGTAATCGAAATACGATTTGAGCCGCGTCAACGCTCCGATCATATCGGGATTGCCGATGCAGAAGCCGACGCGCCATCCGGGCATGTTGTAACTTTTCGAGAGGGTGAAGAACTCGACGCACATTTCTTTCGCGCCCGGCACCTGCATGATCGACGGCGCTTTGTAGCCATCGAAGCACAGGTCGGCGTAAGCCAAATCGTGCACCACCAGGATGCCGTTTTCGCGCGCGAAATCGACCACCCGCTTCATGAACGCGAGGTTCACGATCGCCGTGGTCGGATTATGCGGGAAGTTGAGGATCATCAACTTCGGGCGCGGCCAGCATCGCGTGACCGTGGCGGTCAGCTCGTCGAAGAAATCGTCGCCGTTACGCAGCGGCACGCTCTGCACCTGCGCGCCCGCGATGATGCATGCATATTGATGAATCGGGTAAGTCGGCGTCGGCGCGACGACCACATCGCCCTGGTCGAGGATCGCGATCGCGAGATGCGCGATACCCTCCTTCGAGCCGATGGTCACGATCGCCTCGCTGTCGGGATCGAGGTCCACATCATAGCGGCGCTTGTACCAATCGGTGACGGCCGACCGCAGCTTGAAGACGCCGCGCGAGACCGAGTAGCGATGGTTGGGCGCCTTGGTCGCGGCTTCCACCAGCTTTTGCACGATATGCGGTGGGGTCGGGAGGTCAGGATTACCCATCCCGAAATCGATAATATCCTCGCCGTCGCGGCGCGCCTTCTTGCACAAATTACCGATTATGTCGAAGACATAGGGCGGCAGCCGCTTGATGCGGGGGAACTCCATTTTTTCGGTTTTTGGTTTCGCCACTTCCGCCACTTTCGCCAACTCGATTGGTTCGCTCATCTATATTCCAATGTTCTTTTGTAACTGACCCATGGCCTCGGAGCTAGTGGGCACGACCGCGTAGCACAGCCTTGGGTGACAATCTTAAAATGAGATACGGCTGGGGTATGCGCGCCATTTCTCCGAGAAGGCTTCGGGAGTTTTCCAGAAAGTTCCCCGACGCTGCTGCGCCGTTGGATGCTTGGCTGAGACTCCTGAGAAATGGACGATTCAACAACCCAACGGATTTGAAGGCAACTTTTGGTACCGTTGATTTGGTGCCGATCAAGCGACGCAGCAGAAACGAGCCGCATTACGTCTTCAATATCGGAGGAAACAAGTACCGATTGATCGCGACCATCCACTTCAACACTCAAATACTCTATATTCGGGATATTCTCTCTCATCGGGAATACGCCACCGGCAAGTGGAAAAAATGAAAACTGGAGGAACTGCGCGAAGGATTACCCGTCCGGAGGAACTGGGACTGTTCGTCGTTCCCCGAAACGAGCGCGAACACGATGCCGCAGTAGAACAGCTGGGCGAATTGATGGACGAGATCGGCGACAACCCGAAGGACCGCCGATACCGTCTCATCGAGACCCTCACCGCGTTGATTGAGGCCTACGATCGTGAGCACTATCCCGATCAAGAGGTTTCCGGCATCGACATGCTTCGATTTCTTATGGAGCAACATAAACTCACTCCGAGCGATCTCCCGGAAATCGGCAACCGATTGGTGGTCTCAGCGGTTCTCCGGGGAAAACGCCAACTCAACACCGCACAACTCCTCGCCCTCGCAAAGCGGTTTGGCGTATCGCCTGCGGCGTTCCTGCCGGACCGCGCATAGCAGTCGAGCCGGACGTTTTTTCGCCATCCCTAGCAATCCTTCGACGCTACCGAGGTAACGCCATCCTTGAAGAAACTCAGTTGCGCCTCGTTGCGATACGAATCGAGCGCCTGCTTCGCCGACCGCCGCACCTTCGGATTGGAATCCTCTGCGAGCACCATCAGCCGCCCTACGATGACGCGCCGCCAGCGCACCGGCGAACCGTCGCGCACCGCCTCGATTACCCAATGGCGCACGTTCGCATCCGAATCGTGACTGAGCTCGAGCAAGCGCCGCCAGATGTCCGGGCCCTTGGGCTTGCGATCGTAATGAGGCCTGGATTGACCCGCCCGTTCGGCGTCCAGGCTGAGTCTCATCGCGATCAACTCCGCAACGTCTGCTTTTCTCGTAGCCATAATTGCCATCTCACTGAAATGCTTCACTTTGTTCAGTCGGAGATGAATCGTGTTGTTCACTTTGCCACCGGCTCCACGATTTCGATCCGCGCCAGCCGCGGTCGAATCGCAAGGTAGAACGGAATCGCCGCGAGCGTGAGCGCGCCGCCGAATTGCCACGCGGCTGCTAGTCCCGCGTGGTCCGCGATGACCCCGTTGATGAACAGACCGATCGAACCGCCCATGGTTCCGAAGGTGCTCGAAAATGACAGCATCGTGGCGCGCTGCGATGATTCGATTTGCTCGTTGAACCAGCTCTGGAGGAGCGGCACCACTGCACCGGTGCAGATGTTCATCACGAACAGGAACGCCAGCGCGATTCCGGGCCGTCCCTGCAGCATCCCGGCCGCGGCGAGCATCACACCCGCCATCGCAATCAATCCGCTGATACGGCCCGGGCGCGAAGTCTCATCGCCGGCCATACGCGAAACCACCTCGGCGCCGATCATCCGCCCGATCGAGAGCACGCCGTAGATCCATCCGATGATCCACACGCCGACGCCGTAGCTCTGATTGAACAGAATCGGCCATTCGAGCCAGTACGGCGCCCATGCGGCAAACTGAATCGCACCCGCCGCGCTCAGCATCAGCACGGTGCGATTGCCGAAACCGCCGCTGACGCCATCGACCATGCGCCGCACGATCTGCCGCGGCAGTCCTGCGATATCGACGCCCGAGGCGCGCTTCTTCTCACCCGTCATCAAGGACACGCCGATAATTGCCGACATCACGTATCCGGCGGCGCCGCATAGCCACGGCCATGCGATGTTGATATCGGCGATGTAGGCGCCGCCCAGCGACGAAATCATGAAGCCCACGGTCGTGAGCTGCGAGATGCGCGAGAACAGCCCGTCCTTGAGGCCCTCGTAACCGGCGTCGTCGAGCGCGTCGACACCCCATGCGTCAATGGCGCCGTTGCCGAAGGTGGTCCCGATGCCATCGATACTCTCGGCAATCAGGAACACCCAGTAGTGATGCGCCGTGAAATACAGCAGGAACGCACACACCCGCAGCGCAGCGCCGAGGACAAAAGAGCCTCGCCGTCCCAAGGCGTCGGCGAATGCGCCGGTCGGCACATCGGTCAGGAACAGCACCACGAAGTACATCGCGAGCACGCTGTTGATCTCGAACTGATTGAGACCACGGGCGTGGAGAAAAATCGGATAGACTCCGAACAGGAATCCGCCCGCGAGCGCGTAGGTCATCCACACGGCGTAGTAGCGCCGGATGATGCCGTTGATTTCGCGTGGAGGTTTTACGTTTTCAGCCAGATTCATTGGCATTTCTCTCGATTGCAAAAAGAAAAAGCCCTGGGGGCTCTTAAGCTCCCAAGGCTTTTTCGAGCCACTATCAATTTGCGGTTAGCCGGCGATAGCCCCGACTACGGCAACGAACTTGCCGGTTCCACGCGAGCGCTTCGAGCTCATAAGCGAGCACGGGGCGTCGGTGATGGTGATGTCAGTTAGATGGATGGTCATAGTGGGCCGTTGGTTGCGCATGAAATTACCGTCGCGCGTCAGATCAGTCAAGCGGAAAAGTGATTGCGATGTTGCGGGGCAGTGGATTTGATTGACACAGCGGGCAACGCCGGAGCACCTTGGCGCGATGAAATCCCATCCCACGCTCCATGCGCATCAGGGTCATCTCGGATGGAACAACGCCAATCCGCCAGTGGCACGCATCGCGCCGGGCGAAACCATCGAGTTCCATCCGATGGATGCGTCGGGCGGGCAAATCACCACGGCCTCGAAAGCTGCGGACTTGGGGCATCTCGACTTCGACAAGGTCAATCCAGTCACTGGGCCGGTTTATATCGAGGGCGCGGAACCCGGCGACGCTATCAAGATTACGATGCTGGAGTTCACTGCCTCGGGATGGGGCTGGACGGGAAACATTCCGGGCTTCGGCCTGCTCGCGGATCAATTCAAGGAACCGCATCTTCACATCTGGAAGTATGATGCGGCTTCGATGGCGCCCGCGATGTTTGGCCCGGGCGGTAGCGTGCCACTCAAACCATTCTGCGGTACCATCGGTCTCGCCCCCGCCGAGCCGGGGCAGCATTCGATCGTTCCTCCGCGCCGGGTCGGCGGCAACATGGACATCCGCGATCTCTCAGCCGGCACCGAGCTATATCTGCCGGTGGAAGTGAAAGGCGGACTGTTCAGTGTCGGCGATACGCATGCGGCGCAGGGCGACGGCGAGGTCTGCGGAACCGCAATCGAGAGCCCCATTGCGGCGGCGCTGAAATTCGACCTCGTGAAGAACGCGAATCTGCCATTTCCTCGTTACACCACGCCGGGACCCGTCAGTCGCTACCTCGATGCTGAGGATTACGAGGTCACCACCGGCATCGCTCCCGATCTGATGGAAGGTGCGCGCGCGGCGGTCTCGGGCATGATTGATCTGTTATCGAAACGCTACAAAATGAACGCCATCGATGCGTACCTGCTCTGCTCGGTATGTGGCGACCTCCGAATCAGCGAGATCGTCGACATGCCGAATTGGGTGGTCTCGTTCTATTTCCCTCGCGTAGTGTTTGCGTAGCTGCGACGTCTCGTTTGACCCTCGATGGACAGGAATGCGCGAGCGTCGCTACTGTGGCCGCTATGTATGATGCGGATACGATTCCGAAACTGCTCGAACGCGGTGCGGCGAATGAGCCCGCGCTCGGCGCTCCCGGCCGGGAAGCATTGAGCTATCAGGGTTTGCGCGCGCTCGCCGATCGCACGGCGCACGCGCTGGATGCTATGGGCATCGGCCTCGGCGATCGCGTCGCGATCGTTTTACCGAATGGTCCTGAGATGGCGAGCGCCTTCCTCACGATTGGAAGCGTCGCGACCGCCGCGCCATTGAATCCCGGCTATCGCGAGGGCGAGTTCGATTTTTATCTGTCGGACCTCGACGCCAAGGCGTTGGTGATCCTCGAAGGCTTGGACAGCCCCGCTCGGACAACTGCTGCAGCGCGAGGTATTCCGATTGTCGAGCTGGAGGCCGATCCCGCGAAACCCGCTGGCGAGTTTTCCTTGAGGTCCTCGACTTCGTCCTCTCATGGTGCGGTCAGTTCAGGTCCCGCTAATTCCGATGACATCGCGCTGATTCTCCATACGTCGGGCACCACCTCGCGACCTAAGATGGTGCCCCTCAGTCATCGTAATGTTTCGGCCTCCGCCGCCAACATCGCCACGACGCTCCACCTCACACGCGAGGATGTTTGCCTGAACATCATGCCGCTGTTTCACATCCACGGCCTGATTGGCGCGGTGCTGTCGAGTATCGGCGTGGGAGCGTCGATCGCGTGCGCTCCGAGCTTCGACGCTTTGAAGTTTTTCCGCTGGTTCGCCGAAACCAACCCGACCTGGTACACCGCGGTTCCCACGATGCATCAGGCCATCCTCGGGCGTGCGGCGCGCAACCCCGAAGTGATCGCGGCCAGCCGCCTGCGCCTGATTCGATCCTCGTCGTCGTCGCTGCCGCCCCAAGTGATGCACGAGCTGGAGAAAGTGTTCCGTGTGCCGGTGCTGGAATCTTACGGAATGACCGAAGCGGCTCATCAGATGGCGTCCAACCCGTTGCCGCCCGCCGAACGATTTCCTGGCAGCGTCGGTATCGCGTCCGGCCCGGAAATCGCCATCATGGAAGAGGACGGCGATCTGCTGAAGCCGAATGACATCGGCGAGGTGGTCATTCGAGGCCGCAACGTGACCAGCGGCTATGAGAACAATCCGGAAGCCAACGCGAAGTCGTGGACCAGTGGATGGTTTCGCACCGGAGACCAGGGATACCTCGATGCGGCCGGATATCTGTGGCTGACCGGACGCATCAAGGAACTGATCAATCGCGGCGGCGAGAAAATCAGTCCGGTCGAAGTCGAGACGGCGCTGCTCGATCATCCTGATGTCGCGCAGGCCGCGGCGTTTGCAATGGCGCATCCGATGCTCGGCGAGGAAGTCGCGGCAGCGGTGGTGTTGCGCGAGGGTAACCATCCCGGCGAGCACGAGCTGCGCGAATTCGTCGCGACGCGCCTCGCTCAATTTAAGGTGCCGCGCAAGATCGTCTTCCTCGACGCGATCCCGAAAGGCGCCACCGGCAAACTGCAACGCATCGGGCTCGCAAAAGTTCTCGGCCTTGACGCATGAAGATCGCCATCTTCGGCGCGGGCGCGATCGGCGGCCTGCTCGGCGTCAAGCTGGTGCAGGCGGGCGTCGATGTGATTTTCATCGCGCGTGGACCTCATCGCGATGCGATGCGCCAAAACGGCCTCACGCTGATCAGCGAAGGCGAGCGCGTCAATGTGAAAGTGAGGTGCGCTTCCGAGGCCGATGATATCGACCCGCAGGACTACGTTATCGTGACCCTCAAGGCACATTCGCTGCCTGCCGCCGCGCCTCGAATCGCCTCACTGCTCGGGCCCAACACCGCGCTCGTGATGGGCGTCAATGGCGTCCCGTACTGGTACTTCTATGGTCTCGACTGTCAGTGGCGCGACCGCACCATCGAGAGCGTCGATCCCGGCGGCATCTTGTGGCGGATGTTGCCGCCGTCGCGCGTAATCGGATGCGTGGTCTACCCGGCCGCCGAAGTTAGCGAGCCGGGCGTGATCGAGCATAGCTATGGCGATCGCTTTTCTTTGGGTGAGCCTGATGGATCGAAAAGCGAACGCGTTCAGGCACTGGCCAAACAATTAATCGCGGCCGGCCTGAAGGCTCCAATCAGGCCGCGCCTTCGCGATGAATTGTGGATCAAGCTGTGGGGCAATCTCTGTCTCAACCCGCTTTCCGCGCTGACGACTTCGACGCTCGATCGCCTCGCGGGGCGACCTGATCTGCGCGACGTAAGCCGCATCATGATGCGGGAAGCGCAAGTCGCCGCGGAATCGCTCGGGGTGAAATTCGGCGTTGATATCGAAAGACGTATCGATGGCGCGCTCGAAGTCGGTGCGCACAAGACCTCGATGCTGCAGGACCTCGAACGTGGCCGTCCGATGGAAATCGATGCCCTCCTCGGAGCTGTCGTGGAACTCGGCGATTTGACCGGTCACGAAATGCCGATGTGCCGCGCGATTCTGGCTCTCACGCGCGAACGCGCGCGCCGCGCCGGCTGCTATCCCGGCTAGTCCTCGCGCGAAGGTTCTTTCCCTACCTTACATCCGTTAGAATTGCGCGAGGAGTTCCTCTCGTCATGGGCAGTACCGATCCTTCTATACCTGCGCTTCCCGAAACCACCGAAGATCCGGGCCTCGCCGAACGCGTGCGGCGGTTTACCTCCATCGTCGGCCTCGCCGCGCGCATCTATGTCGGCTACAAGGCGACGCAGCTTTGGACCCGCTTCATCAGCGCCGCCAACAAGGACGAACTCTATCGCCGCCAGGACCTGCGCTCGGCGCGTGCGTTGTATCACACCGCCATCAGTCTCGAAGGAATGCTCATCAAGGCCTCGCAGTTCATCGCGACGCGGGCCGACTTGCTCCCCGATGAATGGGTCTCGACGCTCGCGGGACTTCACGATCGCGTGCCGCCGCGTCCATTCGCGATGATCAAGCATCGCGTCGAAACCGAGCTGGGCAAGCCACTCGACAGAATCTTCAGCGAATTCGCCGAGACTCCCATCGCGTCGGCGTCGCTGGCGCAGGTGCATCGCGCGCGGCTGCACGACGGCCGACTTTGCGCGGTCAAGGTGCAGTATCCCGGCATCGATGGTATCGTGCGCGCCGACCTCGGCAATCTCACGTTCGTGCTCAAGGTACTCGCCCGGCTCGAGCCCAACTTCGATTTCCGTATCATCGCGCGCGAGGCGCTCAAGTACGTGCCGATGGAACTCGACTTCCTGCATGAGGCGGACAACTGCGACACCATTCGGCAGAATTTCGCCGCTGACCCCGACGTCATCGTGCCCACCGTTTATCGCGAGTTCACTACCCGCCGCGTGCTTACGATGGAATTCGTCGAGGGCATCAAGATCACTCGCATCGAGGAGCTCGAAGAGGCCGGCATCGACAAGCACGTGGTGGCGCAGAAGCTCACTGAAGTTTTTTGCGCGCAGATTTTGCGCGACGGCTTTTTTCATGCCGATCCGCATCCGGGCAACATCCTGGTGCAGCCGGGCCCAAAGCTGGTGCTGCTCGATTTTGGTCTCGCCAAGGATTTTCCGCCGGCCTTTCGCGACGGCATCGTGCGGCTGACCTTCGCAATTCTCAGCAATGACAAAGATGCGATGGTGCGCGCGTTCACCGAGCTCGGCTTCCGCACTCGCAACGGCTCGCCCGATACCCTCGTTTCGCTCGCGGAGGCATTTCTCGGCGGCGCGGTGAAAAGCGGCAAGGCCTACGCCGACAAGGAGCTGATGGAGCAGTTTTCCGAGAGCCTGCCCAAGGAGCTCAAGAAAAATCCTGTCGTCGAAGTTCCTGGCGACGTGTTGCTGGTGAGCCGCGTGATGGGACTTCTCAGCGGGCTCGGCAAGTCGCTCGATTCAAAGGTCGATCTGTTCTCGACGCTGATGCCGTACGCGCAGCAATTGATGATGGCGCAGGCCGCGACTGCGCTGGCGGTCGGCTCGGCTGGTCACTGAATCAGTGCACCGAATTTTCCATAACTTGAAGTCTATGATTTTCTTGCAACAACAATTCGCAGTGGTGGGGAACCAATCAGATGTCACATCGGCGTGAAAAACTGGTCGCCTTGGCAACCGAGCTCGCGAGCGATTTCGCGACTCGCGCAGCCGAGCACGATCGCAACAACAGTTTTCCATTTGAGAACATCGCGCGGCTGAAGGAGACCGGCTACAGCGCACTCGTCATACCCGAAGCGAATGGCGGCCTCGGCGCCGACCTCGAAGACTATGTGCTATGCCAGGAGCAACTCGCGCAAGGATGCGGCGCGACCACCATCGCGATCAACATGCATCTGTTCGGACTCGGCAGCATGGTCGAGCGCTCGACCGGTCAGCGCCCCGAAGAGAAGCTTTTCCTTGATGCGATCGGACACGGCAAACAAATCATCGGCGGCGGCATCAGCGAGCCGGAGACCGGCGGCGATTGGGGCTACTTCGCGACCAAGGCGCGCAAGGACGGCGACTCCTACATCCTGAACGGCCGCAAGACATTCACCAGCCTCTCTCCTGTCATCGATTTGTTCATGGTGATGGCGACGCTCGAGGACACCAATCCGCCGCGTTCATCGACGTTTCTAATTCCCAGGGGCACCCCCGGGCTGGAGCTGATCGAAACCTGGGATGCGATGGGGATGCGCGCCACTGCCAGTCATGACCTCGTGATCAAGGACGTCCAGCTGCCTGCGATCGCGATGGGAGAATCGCGGCCCATCGGTCGCATCGAGGAAGCGGCGGTGGCGCTGTTCGCATGGTTCAGTCTTTCGGTGGCGGCGGTCTACACCGGAATCGCGATCGCGGCGTTCAAGTTCGTGAAAGAATTCACCGGACGATTCAAGCCGATGGCATTGCCGCGACCGATCAAATATTTGCCGGGAATCCAATTTGCCGCCGCCGATGCCGAGGCTCTCATCGCCCAGTCGCGCGCGCTCTACATCGGCGCGGCGCACGATTACGTTACCAATCCCTCATCGTTCAAGGGCGAAGCGGGACTCGCTCGCGTCGTGCTCGCGAAATACGTCGCCACCAACAACGCGTTGCGCGCGGTCGATCTGATGATGGAAATCGTCGGCGCTCATGGCTATCTGAAGAAATTCCCGATGGAGCGCTACTTCCGTGATGTGCGCGCGGGCGTGAATCATCCGCTCTCGAATGCGCGCGCTCGCGAGCTCATTGGCAAGAGCGCGCTCGGCATCGGGCTGGGCGAGATGCCACGCTGGTAGCCACTCCCAGTGGATGACATCGAACAGGCCGCATTGCGCGCCGCTCGCGCCGCCGGACGCATCCATCTTCGGTGGCTGAACAAAACCCAGGCCACCCGCAAGAGCAATGCGCTCGACCTGGTGACCGAGGCCGATAAGGAAGCCGAGGCGGCCATCATCGCGAGTATCCGACGCGCTTTCCCTCAACATGCGATCCTCGCCGAAGAAAGCGGCGCCAGCGAGCAGCAGAGCGAGCATCGATGGATCATCGATCCGCTCGACGGCACCACCAACTTCGCGCACGGATTTCCGGCGTTCTGCGTTTCCATCGCTTATGAGCATCGCGGGCGGGTTCAGTACGGCGTCGTTTTCGATGCGCTGCACAAGGATCTTTTCACCGCGCGTCGCGGCAAAGGCGCGCAGCTCAACGGCGAGCCGATTCACGTCAGCAGGGCCAAAGCGCTCGCGACTTCACTCCTCGCAACGGGGTTGGCCTACGATCGCCGCGAGCGACGACGCTTCTACCTGGCGTTCTGGGAAGACATGATGACCCGCGTCGAGGGAGTTCGCCGCGCCGGCTCGGCAGCGCTCGACCTCGCTTCGGTCGCCTGCGGTCGCCTCGACGGCTTTTGGGAATTCGGCCTCCAGCCGTGGGATGTCGCGGCGGGATCGCTGCTGGTTACCGAAGCTGGCGGCACGGTGACGAACATGGATGGCACTCCCCTCGATATCGCGGGCGCGCAGATTCTCGCCACCAACAAGCGCCTCCATCAAGAGATGGCGCAGGTGCTGCGCGACATTCGTCCGGAGGCCGAGCGTCGCCACCTCGAGATGCTTCGCAGCGAAGGCAAGACTTAGCGGCCGCTTGTTCGGGGCCAGCTCGCGCAATACCTTCACGGCACTACGTACAGCGGAATAAATGGCGGCAAACGCCTTTGTGGGACCAAAGCCAATTGCGCTCAATAGATGAGCCTCGACCCACTCGGGAGGCTCCGCTCTTTGGAGGCGACCGCGGCTATGATTTTCGCGCCTGTTTCCCGGTGGGTTTTCGGCCTCGCACGGAATGCAGCGCTGGGCTCTCCAGAGTCCGTGTACCCCGTATGTGTTTCTTGCCCCATCGCACAAGCGCGAGCAGGACGTCATTGAGGGCCTTCCCCTTTTCCGTTAGCTCATAAGCGTAGCGCACGGGATGCTCCTGATACGCAGACTTGGCAATGAGGTGCGCCTCTTCCAATCTTTTCAGGCGGTCGGCAAGAATGTTGGTAGGAATGCCTTCGGGCGAATTCTGCAGCTCCCCATAAGTCACATTACCCCGGAGCAAGTCTCGAACCACAAGCAACGACCACTTGTCGCCAACCAGGTCGAGTGTGCATGCGACGGCGCAGGGCGAGCGCAGAAACCCGCGCGCTTCCCGTTTCGGTTTTATCTTTTCTGGCTTCCCCCTGGTGTGTGTGACTTGCATAGTGAAAGTTAGTTTGCTACATGTCCCTATCACTTGCAAAGTGCAAGTGACTACGACAGGGGCGCGCGCAAGCGGGCTCACGGCGTTACAATCGCCACTCCGGCGCGCCTCTGATAGGAGATAGCCATGACCACCGATCTACGGATGCTCGTCTGGACAGCGCTCCTCGCTTTGGGACTACCCTTCATATATCTGGCAGGTCTAACACAGGCTCCAGGAGGTGCCGCGTGGGGCCTTGGCAATCGCGCCGAGCCGCTTGCGGGCGTCCCCGAATGGGCCGCAAGGGCTCAACGGGCGCACCTCAACCTACTCCAGAACCTCGCGCCTTTTGCCATCCTGGTGCTGGTCGCACAAGTTTCCGGCAAGGCGAACGCGACAACGGCCCTTGGGGCTACGACTTTCTTCTGGGCCCGCGTCGCGCGTGCAGCGGTCTACATCGCGGGGATCAGCTACCTTCGGACGCTCGTCTTCGCCGTCGCAACGTTCGGCGCCATGTTAGTTCTGGGCCAACTCGTCTGAGCCTCTTTCGAGGCACGCCGCTGATGTCCCGGGGGCGTCAGACTTGCCGGACTTGCGCGCTATCAGAACTCCACGCGCTGAGTAGCCGGGCGAGCAACGGGCTGCACTATAGCCGCGTCGATAGATGTCCAGAATCGTAGATTCCTCACTAGAATCGAGGTACTTCTGGCCTCTGTCTGTCACAAATCCTTTCCCGGGGAGGAACAATGGCGGAGCCAGTCGGGAGGAGGTGGGGAGTGTTCTCTCGAGCAGCTTCACAGCGAAGGCAAGATGTAACTGGCTTGTTCGAGGCGGCCTTGCGCGATACCTTCAGGGTTCCGCATCCGCCCCGGTAGTGAAAAGGACATCACGGAGGTCTCCGGAACCTCAAGTCCGGGTTCGATTCCCGGCCGGGGCACTCACGCCGCCATCACAGCGCTTACGGGACTGGTCAACCGACGCCCACTTCGGGCACATTCGAGGGCATGACACCCAAGCGCAGGACCGGCTTCGTTTTCGAAGAACTTTACATGTGGCATGACTCCGGAGGCGGATCGTTTCCGCTCCAGCCGAGTCCGGGCTTCGAGAATCCCGACAGCAAGCGGCGCTTTCGCAATCTCCTTTCCGCCACCGGAATCCTCGATCATCTGCATCCGATAAAGCCCGCGCCTGCCACCGAGGAAGACCTCGTACGCTTCCACACTCACGAATATATCGAATCGATTCGCCAGATGTCGGCCAATCGCGGCGGCGATGCCGGCGAGCTGACTCCATTCGGACCGGGCAGTTACGAAATCGCGTTGCTCTCCGCTGGCGGTGTGATTGCGGCGGTCGAGTCGGTGATGAAGGGCGCGACGGACAACGCATACGCATTGGTGCGGCCGCCCGGGCATCATGCGGAACCGAATCGAGGACGTGGATACTGCATCTTCGGCAACATCGCGATCGCGGTGAAGTATGCCCTCGCGAAGTTGGGGGTGTCGCGAGTGGCCGTCGTCGATTGGGACGTGCATCACGGCAACGGAACGCAGCTCGCGTTCTATGAGAACCCTGACGTGCTGACAATTTCGATTCATCAGGACAATCTGTATCCGACCGCAAGCGGTGCGATGGAGGACAACGGCGCCGGGCGCGGAGCCGGGTTCAATCTGAATCTCCCGATGCCGCCGGGCTCGGGCGTGGGTGCGTATCTCGCCGCCTTCGAGCGCGTCGTGGTGGCGGCATTGCGCAAGTTCCAACCCGAACTGATTGTGGTCGCCAGCGGCCTCGATGCGAATGCATACGATCCGCTCGGCCGGATGATGCTCCACAGCGAGTGTTATCGGCGCATGACGCAGATGCTTATGGAAGCTGCTTCTGATCTATGCGCCGGCCGGCTGGTCCTCGCGCATGAGGGCGGCTATTCGGATTATGTATGTGCCGTTCTGCGGGCTTGCGATCATCGAAGAGCTATCGGGGATTCGAACCGAGATCGCCGATCCGTTTCTGGACTTGGCTGAGAGCCGAGCGTATCAACGCTTGCAACCACATCAGGAAGTGATCATCGATCGCGCCCGCGAGCTTCTCAATCGCATCCACTAATCCGGCCATCATCGAGGCTGGACTTTGTGCAGCAACGCTAATACGACTGGCGATATCTGCTTCTGCCAGGAGGACCGGCGGACATGGCAACCGGCGAAAAACCTTCGTCCTATCGATGGGTCATCGAAGCGCTGCTGATACTCGCGCTCGCTAGCCAGACGCTCACGTGGCTCGCGCCCGCGCCCATCCTTGGACCCATAATCAAGGACCTCAACATCGATCTCAGCGCCGCCGGGCTCATCATTTCGGTCATCGCGCTATGCATCGCGATCTTCGCGCTAGCGGGTGCGATCGTCGCACAGCGCATCGGCGCGCTGCGGTCGTTCATCATCGGTCTGTGGCTGCTAGCGATCGGTGGAGTGGGAAGCGGCTATGCCCCTGGCTTCGGCGCGCTACTGGCCTGCCGCGTGATCGAAGGCATCGGCTTCGGCGTAATGATCGCGCCTCCCGCGACGCTGGTCATGCAATGGTTCGACGACTCGATGTGGCCGTACATGAACATGCTCAATGCGGTCGCGCCGTTTATGGGATTGACTGCTGCCTTCGCGGTGACCGGCCCGGTGTTTATCGCGCTCGGCTCGCATTGGCGCACCGTGTTGCTCACCTACGGTCTAATAGTGACCGCGATCGCGCTCCTCTGGACAATCTTCGGCAAAGCCCATCCATCACACACCGAAGCTACTGGTCATGCGGCCGATGCCGGCGCGATGCGCGAGGTGCTGGGTATGCGCGACATCCGCGTCATCGCGATCGCGCTCGCCTCGGGCATGTGGGTCTTCCAGCTCTACAGCGCGTTCCTGCCGGAATTTTTCCATACCGTGCGCGGATTCTCGTTGGAGGAAGCAGGAAGCATGACCGCGCTGGTGCCGTTCGCGGGAGTGTTCGCGGCGGCGGGCGCAGGCGTGATGACGGGCGCGATCGGCAGGCGCCGGCCGTTCACCTATCCGATGCAAATCCTGTTCGGCCTCGGATGCCTCGGGTCGGTGACCTTCACCAGCGTCGCGGCAATTAGAATATCGCTCATCCTGATCGGCGTCGGATCGTCAGCGTTGCTGCCAACCTTGCTTACCATGGTCATGGAACTTCCCGGGATGACTCCTACCAAGGCTGGGAGTGGACTCGGAGTGGTCTGGTGCGCGGGTTACACCGGAGCGTTCCTCTCACCATTCATATGCGGAGCGCTCGCGAGCAGGTTCGGCCTCGAAGCGGTGATGGTCGGCTCGCTGGTATTCGCGCTCGTCGCGATTGGTGGATTCTACATGGTGCCGGAAACGGGTCCGGGGCGCGTACGAATGAGTGAGGCCGCTCTGCGCACGGCAAAATAGACGCCGAGTTATCGCCAGCGTCGCGGCATAGTCTTGAGCCTCGCGACGCCGAGGTCGTCGCACCACTTCTCGAAGTGAGTCTTGGGGACGCCCCGAAACTCCAGGTCCTTCAGCGAGTCCTTGAGTGGAAGCGTATCGACGAGGGTCGCGAGCTTTCGATAAAGCAAGGCATCATCGCGATGCACCGCCAGCGTGGTCGCGAGCTGCAACGCGCCACGAGGTTGGACCTTCCAGTCCTTCGCGAACTTAGGGATGTCCTCGAGGTGCTCGTAGACGCTCAGGAGCATCGAGGCGGTCTTCTTGCCGAAGCCGGACAGCCCGGGGAAGCCATCGGCGCTGTCGCCCGTCAGCGCGAGGAAGTCCGCCATGCTATGCGGGCCGAATCCGCGCTCGGCGCGAAAGGCCGTCTCGTTGGTGACCTTCTTCTGACGTCGATCAACCTGCACCACTCGATCGCCGAGGATGCACTGACCGAGGTCCTTGTCCGGCGTCATGATGCGCACCTGTTCGACCTCATCGCGAAAGCGACGCGCTCCGGTCGCGAGCGCATCATCGGCCTCGTAATCCTTCATCGACCAGACCACCACACCGAGTGAGCTTACCGCCTCTTCGGCGGCATCGAACTGCGAATGCAACTCGGGCGGAACGCCTTCATCGCTCTTATAGCCGGAATAAAGGTCGTTCCTGAACGAGCGGATGGGATTGTCGAATGCCACGGCGATGTGACCGACAGCTTCCTCGGCGTCGTTAAGCAACGATAGCAGCGACTCCACGATGCCGACCGTCGCCTTGCCGTCTTCGCCACTGGGAGTCAGGTGCCCGGGTCGCGGCGCGAAGTGCGCCCGATAGAGCTCATAGGTCCCATCGATGAGGTGCAATTTCACCCTGCGACTCCAGTACGGCGCTCAGTTTCGCGGCGCCGATGAATTTGCGAGTATCGATCCATGAGCAACGTCTTCGAGCGGTTACTTTTTGGTTCCATCATTTGTTTGATATTCGCCACTCCCGCCTTCAGCCAATCAAGCGCCGCGAGTGCTACCACGGCGAGCGCAAACCAGCCGCAAGTCCAAACCATAACGGGAAGAATTACCAAGCTGGACACGAAAGCGGGATTATTTTCCGTGCGCGCCGGCGCGAGCGGCAAGGTCGTCGATTTGCGCGCCGATAAGAATGTCGATACCAAGTCGCTGCGGCGCGGAGAAAGAGTCATCGTGACCTATGCCGACGGAGTCGCGCTAAAGGTGCAGGCTACCAGGTCGGAGAAATAAAAACGGGCGGGACAACCATCCCCGCCCGTTACCGATGCGCTTCGATTATTCCTTGCTGAAGGTGAAGTGCTGCCCCGGATGCGCGCTCACCTCATCGAGGTGTTTGCAGTACGCGTTGAAGCCGCCGTTGTAGTTGCCGTCCTGACGCCGCTGGAACTCGCCTTCGAAGTTGTAGTAGCCGGGAGTGCAATCCTGGTTGCGAGTGGTCTTGCCGCGATGCTTGATGACTTCCTGGACCCAGAACTCCTCGGACTCCGGCGTCACCTCGATGGTGTCGTAGCCATTCTTGCGCGCGAAGTTGATGCATTGCGCGATGTGGTCGCCCTGCGCCTGCAACATGTCGGTCAGGTTGAACTGGAACGAGGCCTGGTACCCACCCATGATGAACATGTTGGGAAATCCTTCAGTATGGATACCTAGCAGGGTGCGGATGCCACTGGCGTATTTGTCGTTAAGGTCCAGTCCCTTCTCGCCGACGATCTTGTTGTAGATGCCGGTCTTCTGGACCTCGAAGCCGGTCGCGTAGATGAGCACGTCAAGTTTGTAGGTCTTGCCTTCGAACACCGGCCCATCTTGGTTGATTTCGAGGATACCCTTGCCATGAGTATCGACCAGGTGGACATTTGGCCGGTTGTAGGTTGGCAGGTAGTCATTGTCGAAGCACGGCCGCTTGCACATGAACATGTACCACGGCTTGAGCGAATCCGCGGTGGCCTTGTCCTTGACGATCTCCTCGATACGCTTGTGGATGCGCATCATGTAGTCGATGTTGGCGTTCTCCTGGCGGCGGATTTTTTCCTCGCGAGTGATCGACTCCTGGTCGAGGCGCGTCTGGTCAAACATGCCCGGCGCGGCTTTCGCCTTCGCGCGCCGCTCGGCCTGCCATCCCGGCTTCAGCTTCTTAGCCCATTCGGGATCGGTCGCCCAATCATCCTTGATGTCGACCGAGGATGGCGTGCGCTGAAAGACGTAAAGCTCTTTGGCATTGGCGCCGAGGCGCGGAATCGCCTGCACCGCGGACGCGCCGGTCCCGATGATGCCAACTACCTTGTCCTTCAGCTTGGTCAAATCGGCGCCGGTGTATTCGTAATCCCAGCGACCGGTGTGGAAGGAGTAGCCCTTGAACTTCTCCATCCCTTTGATCTTGGACAACTTCGGCTTGGAGAGCGTGCCATTGGCGCAGATCACGAATCGCGCGCGCATATGATCGCCGCGATCGGTCTCGAGGTGCCACATCTTCTCTTCTTCGTTCCAAACCGTGGATGTCACCGTGGTCTGAAAAACCGCCAAATCGTAGAGATCGTACTTGCGCGCGATCGCCTGGCAGTGCGCGAGGATTTCCGGCCCCTTCGCGTAGTGGTCCTTCGGCACATAGTTCATCTCATCGAGGAGCGGCAGGTAGTCGTAGGCGACCACATCGCAGGCCACTCCCGGATAGCGATTCCAGTACCATGTCCCGCCGACATCGCCGCCGCGCTCCACGATACGGATGCTCTCGACGCCGACCTCGCGCAGACGCGCCGAAGTCAGCAGCGCGGAAAATCCGCCGCCGATGAACAACACCTCAACGGTGTCGTTGAGCGCCTCGCACGGTTTCACCGCTTCGACGAACGGATCGACCTCGTAGCGCTCGAACGGAGTGCCTTCGAAATCGGTGAAAAACTGTTTGGTGCCCTCGGGCCGGTACTTCAGCCGCAGGTCGCGCTCCTCGGCGAACTTATGCTTGATGTCCTCGTAATACTCCTGCGGCCGCGGCTGCTTGGGGCGTGCCGCCGAGTAGTTGGTTGACATCGGCTTCTCGGGCTTCTGCTGCGTCGGATTCTCTTTCGGTCCTTCGTTCTCCATGTTTCCATCCACTCCGTGGGGGTATGGTCATCGAGTTAATTTCGATTCCTTCTCGACCCCTATTCCTAACCCAAAAGGCCGCATCTGAGCAATTGCAGGTCGCGCCTGTGCGTAAGGTTGCGACGGCAGCACGATGAACTATAACTTCGCGTTTGCTGCCATGTCCGAACTCGCCCCATGGAACAACTTCTATACGATCGTCGGCTCATCTGCCGGTACGCTCATCGGATTGCAGTTCGTGATGATGACGCTAATTGCGCAGCGGCCCGCGCTGCGCGGATCCGACGCCAACGCCGCCTTCGGGACCCCGACCATCGTGCACTTCAGCACCGCGCTGATTTTGTCCGCGCTGGTCGTAGTACCGTGGCCATCGATTCTGCCCTTGGCCGCAGCTTGGGGAATCATCGGCGTGGGCGGCGTCGTGTATGCGCTGATCGTGGCGCGCCGGATGCTGCGGCAGACGGTATATACGCCGGTGTTCGAGGACTGGCTGTTTCACGCGGCGCTGCCGCTGCTGGCGTATACGATCCTGGCGCTCGCCGCCGTCCTCGCGCACGCGCGGACGCGCGAGGCGCTGTTCGGAGTCGGCGCGGCGGCGCTGCTAATGCTCTTCATCGGCATTCACCCCGCATGGGACAGCGTCAGCTTCCACGTTTTCACCAGCCGGGATTGATCGCCCCCCCGCCGCGCTATCCGCCCCGGCTTGCGGGCAGCCATCTTTCGCGCGAAAACGAGGCATGGATACCATCCCGCATTTCATCGGTGGCGCAAAGGTTCACGCTCACGGCGACCAGGATCACGGTGACTTCGGTGAGGTCTTCAATCCCGCCATCGGTCACGTCGCGCGAAAAGTTTGTATGGGCACCGACGACGACGTCGATGCCGCTGCCAAAGCAGCATCGCAAGCGTTCTCCGAATGGGCCGCGACACCTCCCCTCGCCCGCGCCCGCGTGATGTTCGAGTTCCGCAACCTGGTCGAAAAGCATGCTGACCAACTCGCCGCGCTGATCACCTCGGAGCATGGCAAAGTGCTCTCCGATGCGCACGGCGAAGTGACCCGCGGTCTCGAAGTGGTCGAGTTCGCGTGCGGCATTCCGCATCTCTTGAAGGGCGAATTCAGCGAGCAGGTTGGTCGCGGCATCGATTCATGGTCGATGCGCCAGCCACTCGGAGTGTGCGCGGGCATCACGCCATTCAACTTCCCCGCGATGGTGCCGATGTGGATGTTTCCGGTCGCGCTCGCATGCGGCAACTGCTTCATCCTCAAACCTTCGCCGAGCGATCCCTCGGCCAGCGTGATGATTGCCGAGCTGCTCAAGCAGGCCCGCCTGCCCGACGGCGTCTTCAACGTATCGCACGGCGACAAGCGCGCGGTCGACGCGATCCTCGCGCATCCGGAAATTGCCGCGGTCAGCTTCGTCGGTTCGACGCCGATCGCGAACTACATCTACGCGACTGCCGCGACGAACGGGAAACGCGTGCAGGCGCTCGGCGGCGCGAAGAATCATATGCTGGTGATGCCCGACGCTGACCTCGATCAGGCGGCAGACGCGCTGGTCGGCGCCGCATACGGATCGGCGGGCGAGCGATGCATGGCCATTTCGGTCGCCGTCGCAGTCGGCGCCGCCGGCGATGCGCTCATCGAAAAACTGAGGCCTCGGGTCGAGGCGCTCAAGATCGGTCCTGGCACGCAATCTGGCGTCGAGATGGGACCGCTGGTAAGCCGCGCCGCGCTCGAACGCGTACGAGGCTATATCGATCAAGGCATCAAGGAAGGCGCGAAGCTCGCCGTCGATGGCCGCGCGCTCAAGGTCAAAGGCTTCGAGGACGGCTTCTTCATCGGCGGATGCGTCTTCGATCACGTCACGCCCACGATGACAATTTATCGCGACGAGATCTTCGGCCCGGTTCTGTCGGTGGTGCGCGCGCCCGACCTCGACGCCGGCATTCGCCTCATCAGTGAGAACAAGTACGGCAACGGAGCCTCGATTTTCACCCGCGACGGCGGCGCGGCGCGCGGGTTCACCAGCCGCGTCCAGATCGGCATGGTCGGCGTCAACGTGCCGATTCCGGTGCCGATGGCGTTTCACAGCTTCGGCGGATGGAAGCGCTCGATGTTCGGTGACATGGCGATGCATGGCCTCGAAGGGGTGCGCTTTTACACACGGCTGAAAACGATAACGGCGCGCTGGCCGGAACATCGCATCGGCGCGGACTTCGCGATCCCGACCAACAAGTAGCGCCTGCCGATCCGCTCTGGTTGTTCTTCCCCCGTTGTTCGGGGGAAGTGGTCGGGCGCGGTTTTCGCGATGGCTGCGCTGCGAAAACCGTGACGGACGGATGAGGGTCCTTAGCTCCGGATTCCTTAGCAACCCTTCAATTTCCGAGCGCACCCTGGCGAAGCGCCGCTTTCAAAAACGATCGCCCTTCTGCGAGGCGATATGTGCTATCCTTCCGTTGGCGGCGCCCGAGCTGGCGCCGCAGCCATTTTGGCGGTTTTAGCGATGAAATGAAAAATGCAAAAACAAACCCACTTTATCCGCGGAATTGCTGGATTTTATGGAAGTAGGCGGTGCTCCACCACCGGTCGCGGGCGCGGCCGGCTCTCATCCGCCAGTCACGCTTCTCGCTGCGAAGTCATGGCGAGAAGCGCGCCTGTAACCTTCTCCCGCAAAAGCGAGCGGGAGAAGGGACGGATAGAGGAATGCAAAAACAAACCCACTTTTTCGCAATGACTTCGCCCGCGAGGATTGAATCGTCTTCGTCAAGAATTACGAAAGCAAAGCCACTCCTGGGGAATGATCACTGATTCGCCCATCGAGGAAAATGCCAAAACAAACCCACTTAATCGAGGCGAATAAAGGGTTTTTCACTGATGACATACCACGCGACAAAGTTGCAACCGTGATCGGGCGGAGCATCAATTGATCCTCGACCAACTCATGACGCGCCGTGGATCGAAATTTCGGTCAGTCGCGCGGACCAATGCGCGCGATTCCACGAGAGCGGCTTCACCCCGATCGAGCGCATCACCACCGACGAGGAACTCGAGTGGTGAATCCCGCTCCAGTTGGCCGCCGGGGGCGTGGTGTTCTTCGGACCCTTCCTGGTCCATCGATCGCTGCCCAACCGCTCGGACGCGGATCGCCGCGAGCTGCTTTACAGCGATCAGCCTTTGGGCCATCCTCATTTGCGCGAACTGACCGGGCTCGCGCGGCAACCTTCGCGCGACTGGAAGTCAACTTCTGCTAACTAGTAGGTTATGGACATATGAAGATCGGATTGCTGATGCCATTTACCGGGTACACCGCGAATCCTGCCGCCTTCGCGCGCAAGGCCGAGCAGCTGGGCTTCGAGTCGCTATGGATTCCTGAGCATCCGATTCTGCCGGTCAATCCCAAGACGCCCTTCCCGTCCACCAAGGGTCCGATTCCGAATGTTTACTCGCAGATGTGCGATCCCTTCGTCGCACTCAGCATGGCGGCCGCGGTCACGACCACACTCAAAGTGGCCACCGGCATCTGCCTGGTGCCGGAGCGCAACGCGATCGTTACTGCGAAAGAAGTCGCGACGCTCGACGCCTTCTCCAACGGGCGTTTCCTGTTCGGCATCGGCGCGGGGTGGCTGCGCGAGGAATCCGAACTGCTCGGCGTCGATTTTCCCCGGCGCTGGACGCAGACCGCGGAGTGTATCGCCGCGATGCGCGAGTTGTGGTCCAAAGATGAAGCCTCGTTCGAGGGCAAGTACGTCAAGTTCACGCCGGTCCGCTGCAATCCGAAACCGATCCAGCAGCCGGGGCCGCCGGTGCTCATCGGCAGCCTCGACAAGAATGCTCTCAAGCGCGTCGCGAAATGGGCCGACGGATGGTGTCCGATCGGCGTGCCGCACGGCTTCCTCAAGAGCAAGCTCGAGGAACTGCGCCGCGAGTGCGATGCAGTCGGGCGCGACTTCGCGAAGCTCGACATCACCGCGATGGGCTTTGTGCAGGGCGACCGCGGCGCGGTGCAGCAGGGCCTCGAGGAATACGACAAAGTCGGGACGCATCGATTCGTCATCGGCGTGCCCAACCAGCTCAAGCCGGATCAGTACGAAGCGGAGCTCACGCGCCTCGCGTCGCTCTATATATAGAAGAGGTCGCGCAGCCCAAATCGATCAGCTCAATTTCGGATCGCGCACCAGGATGCCTTCCGCGTAGAGCTTCTTGATCTGATCGTCCGGCATCTTCAGGAGTTCGTGAAGCACGCGCTCGTTGTCTTCGCCTAGTCGCGCGGACCGCAGCTCGGTCTTGTCGGGCCATGCGGAAAACTTCACCGGCACGGAAGGCAGCGCGACCCTGCCGAGCTCCGGATCCTGAACCCATCGCACGGTCTTGCGCTCATTGAGATGCGGATGCTTGACCGCCTCGTTCAGCGACAGCACGGGCGCGCATGGCACGCGCTCTTTGTCGAGCGCCGCGATCGCATCGTCGCGGGTGGAGAACGTCGACAGCCACTTTTCGATGACCTCGCGCAGCTCGAAGCGATTGTCGCGTCGGCCTCGCGCACTCTTGAAGCGCGGATCGGTCAGAAGCTCGGGCATGCCCATCGCGGCCACTAACTGTGGCCACTGATGCGGCACGACAGTGAGGAAAACGTACTGGTCGCCTTTGTAGCGATAGGAACCGGTCGGGCCGCCATCGGGATGGAGCGAGCCGCTGCGCCGAGGCCGGAACTTGTCGCCCCGCAGCGAGATGGCCGGCACGTTCTGCTCGTGCATATGGAAGTAGGTGTCGAGCAACGACGCATCGAGGTACTGGCCCTCGCCGGTGCGCTCGCGATGGAGCAGCGCAAAGCCAACCGCCATCGCGGCCGCGACGCCGGTGGACACGTCGCCGATCGCCATCGTCGTCATCGCGGGAGCGCCATCCGCCTCGCCGATGCCGTCGGTCACTCCGGCATAGGACTGGCCGATGAAATCATAGCCGGCCTTGTACGAGAGCGGCCCGGTCTGCCCCGCCATCGAGATCGAGCACATGATGATCTTCGGATTCACCTTCTTGACGTCCGCGTAGGAGAACCCGAGGCGGTCGATAACGTGGGGCGCGAAATTCTCGACCACCACGTCGATGTTGGGGAGCATCGCCATCACGATTTCACGCGCACCGGGCTTCTTCAGATCGATCGCGAGACTGAGCTTCGAATGGTTGTGCTGCAGGTAGTAGGTGCTGTGGCTGGAATCCTTATGCTCGGGCGCCTGCGACTTGAGGCCGCCGGCGCGGACGCGATCGCCGCTCGGCGCGAGCTCGAGTTTGATGACCTCGGCGCCCATCTCGGCGAGCAAGCGGGTGCAGGTCGGTCCGGCGACGAACTGGGTGAAATCGAGAACGCGATATCCTTCGAGCATTCGCGGCTGGTTTGCCATGTGCAATCTCCCGGTCAGTAAGAATCGGCATCGATGCCAAGGCGAACTCTAATCCGAACCGCATAAAATAGAAAAACGCCCGCCATCGGTTTTTTCGATGGCGGGCGTACAAATCGGAGGGTTTCTTTACTTCCCGAAAGCTTCGTCAACCATCGCAGTATCGAGGTACTCGTTGATCTCGGTGACCTTCCCGCCGACGATGCGAAACACGTGGCAGTAGCTGTTGTTGTAGGGCTTGCCACTCTTGGTCGTCGCCTTGCCGTTCGCCAGCATCACCACGTAGTCGCCCTCAGCGATGAAGTTGTAAGGCGTCAGCGCGATGCCGCCTTCGAGCGCGGCGCCCAGTGGCCCCAGCAGCTTCGCCATCACTTCCTGCTTGCCGTTCATCGTGCCGGAGAATTTCGTCCTGCCCTGGAGTGTGTACTTGATGTTGTCGGCCATCGTATCGAGGAACGCCGCGCCGTTGCCCTTGGAGAGTTCCGCGAACATGTTGGTGATGACTTGTTTGTTCTCTGCTGCGCCCATCGGATTACCTCGCGATCGCTTTTCAGTTGTGCGGCAGTACCACGTACTCGAAGTCTACCGGCTGAAGATTAATCCCACGAATCGGCGGCGCGATCCATCCCGCGAACTTGCCGAGCCGTGTCTCCGGCTTCATCAGCGAGCCCACGAATTCGCGATCCGTAGGCGTGGGAAGCCACTCCGCTTGCCGCTTCTGGCATTCAGCCTCGGAAATGATTTCTCCACTCGGCGTCATCTTGACCCCGCGAAATTCTCCGATCGCGCGATGAAATCCTCGATGCGGCAGCTTCAACTCGAAGTCGACGCCGGCCTCCCGAATGATTTTGTTCCATCGCGCCAACCCGCGCTCACAGTCAGTGATGTAGGCGTCGCGCAGCGTTTCATTCAAGGCGACCAGCGCGGGCTGCTCGCTCTCCACGATTGCGCCGCCTTCGGGTTTCAGCACCGTGCGTGTCGCCGTTGCCAGCTGATGATCGTCATCTCGATCCTCTTCTTTGAAGCGGCCTTTCAGTCCGGTGCTGAAGTAGGTCGCAGCATTGGTCGAAAGCTCGGAGCCGAACAGATCGAGCGAAACCGAAAAATGGAAGTTGATGTATTTCTGAATGATGGCGAGATCGATGCCGCCATACTCTCCGATGCGATCGGTATCATGCTGCTTCATCAGTTCGCAGGTGCGTGCGACGATGCGGCCGATGCCTGATTCGCCGACGAACAGATGATGCGCCTCTTCGGTCAGCATGAAGCGGCAGGTGCGCGCGAGCGGATCGAATCCCGACTCGGCAAGGCTCGCGAGCTGGTACTTACCGTCGCGGTCGGTGAAGTGGGTAAACATAAAGTAGGATAACCAATCCGGCGTCTTCTCATTGAACGCACCCAGGATGCGCGGGTTGTCGGCGCTGCCGGAGCGGCGCTGGAGCAGCGTCTCGGCCTCCTCGCGCCCATCGCGACCGAAGAACGCGTGCAGCAGGTAGACCATCGCCCACAGATGACGCCCCTCCTCGACGTTGACCTGAAAGAGGTTGCGTAAATCGTAGAGCGACGGGCAGGTCTCGCCGAGATAGCGCTGCTGCTCGACTGAGGCCGGCTCGGTGTCGCCCTGCGTGACGACCAGGCGGCGCAACACTCCGCGATGCTCACCGGGGACCTCGCGCCAGACCGGCTCACCCTTATGCTCACCGAACGCGATGCGCCGATCGGGCTCCTGCGCGGAGAGAAAAATCCCCCACCGATAGTCAGGCATCTTGACGTAACCGAATGTCGCCCAGCCCTTGGCATCGACCGAAGTCGCGGTACGCAGGTAAGCGTCGTAGCCCTGGAAGCCCTCGGGACCCATCTCGCGCCACCAGTCGAGATAGTGCGGCTGCCACGCTTCCAGCGCGCGCTGCAGGCGGCGATCGTCGGAGAGGCTCACGTTGTTGGGAATCAGTTCGGAATAATTGATCGACATCGGTTCTCCGTAATCACACGCGGCGTGGATCGAATTCAGGACGCTGTCCCGTTCCGTAAAGCTTGAGCGCGCCCTTCTCGCCGACCGCGTTGGGACGCTGAAAAATCCAGTTCTGCCACGCCGACAGGCGCGCGAAAATTTTCGACTCGATAGTCTCCGGACCGGCAAAGCGCAGCGACGCCTCCATGCCGGTGAGCGCGTCGGAGGAAAATGCGGCGCGCTCCTCGATGGCGAGGCGAACTTCATCTTCCCAATCGATGTCGTCCGGCGTGAAGGTAGCGAGCCCAAGTTCCTCTGCGGTTTCGGTGTCGATGGCCTCGCCGATTCGCGCGCGCAACTCCTCGACGCGAGGTGGTTCGCCGAGGAAGCGGCTTTGCAACCGCGAGAGTCCGTTGCACATCGGGAGCACGCCGAAGTTCATCTCGCTGAGACCGATGGTCGCGGCTGGAAGTTCATCGCCTTCGCGCTTGCCGGTGAGCATGTAGATACGGTCGGCCGCGAGCGCCAGTTCGAGCAGCGTTCCATGGAAGCATGAGCCGGGCTCGATCAGCGCGAACAGCGAGCGCGAGCTGACATCGATGCGTTTCAGCACGCGTTTCAAGTAGAGACGGATTTCGCGGATGAGCCATTGGTCAGCGTGCGCAAGCAACAGCGCATCATGGGAGCGGACATTGGCGATGTCGCCCTCGGTACGAAAAATCCAGCTGTGGATGGCCTCCTCATTCGCGCGCAGATTGAGGATCGCATCTTCGAGTTCGCGCGCGACTGCGAGTGGCCAGAAATCGCATCCCGCGGCCATAACATCGTCCACTCCAGCGGGCGCGGCGTGCTCCGGTCCTCGCACGGTGAAAGTTGCGGCGGAGTGTGCGCGGTCGATGTCGATGCCCAGATGCGGATAGCGGATTTGATCGCCATCGATGCTGCGCGCGAGCGGTTTAAGCACGACGCCGCGCTGGCCTGCGGGACGATCCGAGCCAGCCGCAAATTCCTGGGCCTTGCGCGCCGCCGCCTCGAGGAGCTGCGTGCGCGGCACCACCTCATCGACGAGACGCCATTCGACCGCGCGCTTGCCCCGCATCCCTTCCTCGGTGGTGCAAAAGAAATCCGCGCGATCGCGGCGCACCCCGCGCTTGTCGACCAGCCGCGTTAGACCGCCGGTGCCCGGGAGCACCGCGAGCAGCGGAAGTTCCGGCAGCGAGACGCTGGTCGAGCCGTCGTCGGCCATCATTATATAGTCGGTCGCGAGCGCGAGTTCGTAGCCGCCGCCCGCGCACGCGCCGCTCACGGCGGTCATATAAAACTGCCCCGAGTTGTGTGTCGCATCTTCGATGGCGTTGCGCGTTTCGTTAGTGAACTTGCAAAAATTGACCTTGTGCGGGTGACTCGATTGACCGAGCATCTTGATGTTAGCGCCGGCGCAGAACACCCGCTCCTTGCCCGACTGGATCACGACGCTGCGCACTTCCGGATGCTCGAAGCGCAACCGCTGGACGGCGTCATTCAGCTCGATATCAACGCCGAGGTCATATGAGTTCAACTTGAGATCGTAACCTGGTGCGAGGCCGCCGTTCTCGTCGACATCCATTGCGAGCGTCGCGACCGGCCCATCGAAGCTCAGTTTCCAGTGGCGATATTTTGCAGGCTCGGTGCGGAAATCGATCATCGTGGGTCGCTCCGATTGGCGGATGTTGCACTATAATGCACACCTCCGCCGCGCGCAACGGTAAGAAGTTCGTTCAACGACTGGCGCAAAGTTCTGCCGCTCGTGTCGAGCCGCGCGTCGGCTTTGCGATAGAGCGCATCGCGTTGCGCAAGTATCCGACGCATGTCCACCAGCGCTTCGCTGTCGCCACTGCCCTCGACGCGATGGTCGCCCTGCCCTATCACGCGGTCCCAATGCTCTTCGGGCGAGGCCTGCAGCCAAATCGTCCGAAACGAATCCAGCAAGCGCGCGAAAGTTGCGGGTTCCGAGACGAGTCCACCCCCGGTCGCGAGCACGACGCAGCGTTTGCTCCCGATGATGCGCTCCAGCGCGCGGCGCTCGTAGCGGCGATAGGCGGCCTGACCCCATAGGTCAAAAATCTCCTCGACGCTGACCGCTGCTTCGGTTTCGATCTCGCGGCTCATCTCGACGAACTCCCATCCCAAGCGCTTCGCGAGCATCGCGCCCAGCGTGGTCTTGCCCGCGCCGCGCAAGCCGATCAGCGCGAGGCGCTCGGCCTTGCCGATGCGATCGCCGAACCGTTGGGTGAGTAGATTTGAAGCCTCCACGAGTTCCTCGGATCCGAGGCGGCCGATCCGTTCCACCAGCAGTTTGTACTCGAGCGGCCGCGCCGCTTCTTCGCTCACGAGTTCGGCCACCGAGACGTCGATGGCTTTCGCGAGGCGTCGCATCAGGACTATGGAAAAGTTCCCGCGGCCGCTTTCGAGCTCGGCCAGATAACGTTCCGAGATCCCGGAATCGTGCGCGAGCATCCGGCGCGACATGCCGTGTCGTGCGCGTGCATCGCGGACCCGTTCGCCGAGGATCTTCAGATAGCGATCATCGCTGGTTTTCACACGACGCGGAGTCGACGCGATTGCGCCATTGCGGTTGGCGTGCGAGGTCGCTGGCAACAAACCATTTCTGGCCACGGCATGCATTATAATGCCGGGGTCGAAGAGAAGGCCAGCGGTCTATTTCAGAGAGGCGAGTTTCGCGAATCCGGCGGCGAGGTCTTCGATGAGGTCCTCTGCATTTTCCAATCCGGCGTGGACGCGGACCACCCAACGATCGTCGCTCTTGGAAACATTCCGATAGGTTTTCAGCCTGAATGGCGACACCAGGCTTTCATATCCGCCCCATGATGCGCCCATCCCGAAGAGCTTGAACGTTTCAAGCACCGTGGCAAGGGCCGCACGCGTGACCCACGGCTTCAGGCGAAAGGAAAACAATCCCGACGCGCCGAGGAAGTCGCGCTTCCACAACGCATAACCCGGATCACCCTCCAGTGCCGGATGATAAACGTGTTCGACCTCCGGCTGGGTCGCGATATAGCGCGCTAGCGCGAGGCCATTCCTATGATGCACCGGCAGCCGCGCGGCCAGCGGGCGCAGGCCGCGCAATGCCAGGTAGATGTCATCAGGTCCCGCCATCTGGCCGAGGTGGCGATGCGCATTCTTCACCGTCTCCCACGCGGCTTCAGTCGTGGTGATGGTGCCGAGCATCGCGTCCGAATGCCCGACGATGTATTTGGTCGCGGCCTGAATCGAAACATCGATACCGTGCGCGAACGGCTTGAAATAAAGCGGCGCCGCCCAGGTGTTGTCCATCATCACGATGGCGCCGTGCGCGTGCGCGACATCAGCGATCGCCGGAATATCCTGCACCTCGAAAAGTCCGGTGCTGGGGGACTCGACGAACACAACCCTGGTATTCGGTTGGATCAATTTTTCGATGTCCGCGCCGACGAGCGGATCGTAATAAGTCGTCTCGACGCCGAATTGCTTCAGAATCGAATTGCAGAAGTTGTGGGTTGGATGATACGCGCCGATCGTCATCAGAAGATGATCGCCCGCCGAAAGAAACGCGAGCAGCGCGGTGGTGATCGCCGCGAGGCCGGAGGGCGCGAGGCGACAATGCGCGCCGCCTTCGAGCTGGGCGACCGCATCTTCGAGCGAGGCTGAAGTGGGCGTGCCGATGCGCCCGTACATGAATTTGCGCTTAGCCGGATCATGAACCCCGGCGGCAAAATCCTCGAATGTCTCGAACAGAATCGTCGAGGTGCGATAGACCGGAGTGTTGACCGCGCCGTAATGCGCCCTCGGATCGCGTCCCGCGACGACCGCGATGGTCTCGTCCTTCATCTAGTTCTTGAAACCGAGTTGCGCGGCGTATCGCGCGGCGGCTTGCGCGAGTGCCGGTGGATGAGGTGCGAAGGTCGCGAACCTCGGGTCAGTGGTCTGCCCGCGCACGTAGCGGACGTAGATTTGCTGCACGACAGTCGCGTTCTTCCACAGCGCCCATGACAGATAGAACGGGAAGCTGCTGACGTCGCGGCGGGTGCGCTTCGCGTAGCGCTGGACCATCTCGGCGCGTGAGAGAAATCCGTTCTTGAACGTATGCGGCTCGATTTCCGCGAGCTTCACGATTTCGACGTCAGCGCGCTCGCGCCAGTAACCGAGCGCGATGCCGAGGTCGATCATCGGATCGCCTAGCGTCGACATCTCCCAGTCAAACACGCCATTGATCTGCCCGGGGTTGGTCCGGTCGAGCATGAGGTTGTGGAGGTAGAAATCGTTGTGCAGGATCGTCGGCGCCAGCGGCGCAGGCATATGTTCGAGGTACCACGCGCCGAGGCGGTCCATCAGGGGAACCTCCTCGGTCTTGGCGTTGTGCCATCGCTGCATCCATCCGGTGATTTGCCGCTTAACGAATCCGTCGGGCTTGCCGAGGCCGCCGAGCCCAATCTTCTCGTAATCCACCGCGTGCAGATCGGCGAGCGTGTCGATGAAGCCCTCGGAGATGGCCTTGAAGGTGGCCGGGTCATCGCCGAGTTCGGCTGGAACCGGCTGGCGATTTTTAAAGACGATCCCGTCGCGGCGCTCCATCACGAAAAACGGCGCGCCGATGATCGAGTTGTCATCGGAAAAGAGCATCGCGCGCGGCGCCGGTTTGAAGGCCTGCCACAAGCGCGAGAGCACGCGGAACTCGCGCGCCATGTCGTGGCCGCCTACGGGGAGCGGGCCGAAGGGAGGCCGGCGCACTACCCATTCCTGGTTGCCGAACCGCAGCAGGTAGGTCAGGTTCGAGGAGCCGCCGCGAAATTGCTTGATCTCGAGGGGGCGATCGGCACCGGGAAGTTTCTGCTCGCGCAGCCATGCGACCAGCTTGGGCCAATCGAGTTGCTCTTCATCGCGGACATCGCCGTATTCGACGGTAAGGTCAATCGCTTCTGCCATGGAGCGGATTATAGGACGCGCGCGGAATTTTGCGACCGCTCGATTCGACGTTTTATCGAGGTCGCCATCAAGGAAGCGATCGCGATTAGACCGCGCGGGCGCTGGCGAGAAACGGGTGCGTTTTGACGGCCGGGGTTGCGGCGCCGACCTGCACCGCGAGAACCGGACACGGCGCGGTATGCATGAGCTTTTCGGGCAAGCCTTCGAACAGTCGGTCAAGCAGTCCGGTTCGTGGGCGCGCCGCGACGACGATCAATTCCACCTCCAGTCTGCGCGCTACTTCCGCAATCACCTGGGGTGCGACGCCGAAGTGCAACTCGCTCCGACAACGCGGATAGCGAGCGGTCGCCCGCTTTTCAAAAAGTTCCAGTTTTGCTCGCGCCGCTTCGGCATGCTGCTCGAGCAGCGTCGAAGGTTCGCACCAATGACCCGCGCCACGTGGGAGTGGCTCGGTTACATGAACCAGGACGATTTCGGATTGGTGTTCGCGTGCTATCGAAACCGCATATTCGAAAGCGGTCATTGAATCGGGTGAGAAGTCGGTGGGAACCAGACTGCGTCGTATGCTTCCGTCATCCATATGCTCTGAACCCTCAGAGCAGGAATGAGCATGATGTATGCCATCGGGGAAGTTCTCGCGGATGTTGACTATTTCGTGGGCAATCCCGGCATCGGCCTTTCGTTTTGAAATGCTCCATTGCGGAAGTCACGAAAACACAGCGGCGAGACCCGCCCATCTAGCATTACACCTCGAGAAGTTCCCGCGATTGCGCGATGGTTGCCACTTCATGGCCCATCGCGCGAATCGTCGCGGCGGCGCGCTCGACGATCTGCGGATTCGAGAGCTGGCCCGCGCGCGCGTATTGATAATCCTCGAGGCCGACGCGCACGTGACCGCCGAGGCTGACGATCGCCGGCACCAGCGGCAGGTTGTCGCCACCGAGAGTGGCCGCGAACCAGTTGCATCGCACGCCCTTGATCATTTCGAGGTAGGCTTCGAGGCTTTTGATGGTCGGCGGCAGGCCGAAGTTCTGCTCCTCGCCGCCGAGGTAGAACTTCAGGATCAGCGGCTCCGTCAGCAGTCCCATCTCGAGGAAGACCAGCGCCGCGCGCAGAAAGCCCGGCTCGAAGATCTGCAGCGTCGGGCGCAGGCCCAGCTCGCGTGAGGTCTCGAGAAAATATCGGCACGTCGCGTAGCTGTTCTGATAGACGAATTTCTCGCCACGCAGTTTATGCGTACGGCGGTCATAGGTCGCGAGGTTCACCGATCCCATGTCGCCGGCGCCGAGGTCCGGCCTGGTCGCAGGATCCTTGGCGAGCGCGACGAAATGGCTGAAGCGCTCAGCCGGAGTGCCGTCGAAGGGAAACGTCGGCCACAGCAGCGGTTGGCATACGGCGCGAACGCGCTTGTAGACCTCGGCATAGTAGGGAACGTCCTGCACCCATTTTCCGGTCCGCGGATCGCGGACGTGAAAATGGATGAGTGCGGCGCCGGCGCGCGAGGTCGCGATCGCATCGTTGGCGATCTCCTCGGGCGAGTAAGGCAGATGCGGATTCAACTCACGCGGCGCGTTCCCATTGATTGCCGATTCTATCATCACGGTTCGAGGTGCCATGCGCGGGATTATAGAACGCGCACCGGATTTTGCGACCTTTGGAGGATGCTGCGCGACGGTGGTAGATTCCGCGTCGAGGCAAGCATGATGGCCACGCAAAGTGCAGCTCGACTCGTTTCCGGCCGTGTCCCGATCGGCAAATTCCAGCTCTACTACGAGCGCGCGGGCAGCGGACCCGCGATCGTTTTCCTCCATGGGCTCGGCGGGAATCATCTTTCGTGGTGGCAGCAGATGCCGTACTTCATGCGATGGTTCGATTGCATGACCGTCGACCAGCGCAGTTTCGGTCTGTCGCCCGATCCCGACGGCACGTTTTGCGATGCGCATCCAAGCGACCTCGGCGCGCTGCTCGATCATCTGAAAATCGAGAAGGCGGTGCTGGTCGGGCAATCGATGGGCGGATGGACGATAGTCGGCTATGCCCTCGACAATCCGGAGCGGGTCGCCGCGATGGTGATGGCGGATACGCCGGGCGGCATCTTCACCCCCGAGATGGACGCCATGATGGAAAAAATCCGTGCGGGCGGGCGCGGGCCGCTGGAGGCGGTCGCGATCGGATCGCTGCCGACCTACGCGAAGGGCTACTTCGAGCGCAGCCGCGAGATGGCTTATCTATACGATTCGCTGTTGATCCTCGGATCACGTCCGCCGGTGGATGCAATGAAGCGGCTCGGGAGCCGTCGCTATGACCTCGGCAAGGTGCGCGAGCGCCTCAAGATGCCGATTCTGTGCCTGGAAGGAGAAGAAGACGCGCTCATCGCCCCCGAAATGATTCGGCATCTGGTTGAGGTACTGCCGAATGCGCAGATGGCGTTGGTGCCGGGCGCGGGGCATTCGGTGTATTTCGAGAACGCGCCGGCTTTCAATCAGCTGGTGCTGGATTTCCTGCGCGGGGTTGCCTATGCGCCGCGGTAGCGAAATCGCAATTGCGAGAGCGTCGGAGCGGACATACAATTAGATCGTGATACGCCGGTATGCTCGAAATATGGTGGGCATCTTGCTGGCTCTGGGACTCATCTCCCTCGCCTCCTGTGCCCCGGTCACGCTGGGTGGATCCGGCGCGAATCCCTCGAATCAGACTAAATTGGGCTCAGGCTCGCCATCGCCGTTGGCGGAGCCGGAAACCCATTTCGCTCCTAACGCTCCGATGGATAATCCTCAGAGCACCGCCCTCACCAATTATCTTCACAGCCGTCAACTACCGCTCGTCGGCGCCCGCGTCCTCGCCTCGAATGGCGGTCCGCGCCAGGCCATACTCTATGGATACGTCGCCACGCCGTTCGGGAAAGCTGATGCGGTCGACAAAGCGCGCGAGTTCCTCAATGACTCGGGTGCGCAGGTCGACAATCGCATCAAGATAGAGCCCGACCTCGCCGGTCCGACGAGCAACAATGGCGCGACCGCGAGCAATAATCCCGACCTCAACAATCCTGATATCCAACGCTACGAGGACCAGCAGAATCAGCAGCTCTCGCAGCAACAGCAGCAGTACATGAATCAGGGTTCCCCGTTCGGAGGCAGTGCAGGAGGTCCGATGTCGCTGCTGCTTCCGATGCTGATGATGGGGGGCGGCTTCGGAGTGGGTGGCGGCGGTGGATCGGGATTCAGTTTCGGCGGCGGCAGCTTTGGTGGTCCGATCGGCTCGCCGTATGGTTATCCTAGCCCTCCACCGACCTACGGATCTCCGTACGGACCATGATCAGGTCGGCAGCTTAAAGCGCTCACCGAGGAAAACCTGACGCACCTGATCGCTGGCGACGATCTCCTGCGGAGTCCCTTCAAAGAGAATCTTGCCCGACGATACGACGTAGGCGCGATCGATAATCGAGAGCGTCGCCGATACGTTGTGATCCGACATCAACACCCCGATGCCTCGATCCTTGAGATACGCAATGATGCGCTGAATCTCGACCACCGTGATCGGATCGATGCCGGCGAATGGCTCATCGAGGCAGAGGAACAGTGGATCGAGCACCAGCGCGCGCGTGATCTCGACCTTGCGACGCTCACCGCCCGAGAGGACGCCCGCCTTCGACTTCGCCAGCCTCGCGATGCCGAGCTCGTCGAGGAGCGACTGCAGCCGCGCCTGGCGTTCCTCCTCGTTGAGCGGCAAGGTCTCCAGCACCGCGAGCAGGTTTTGCTCGACCGTCAGCTTCCTGAACACCGACGGCTCTTGCGGAAGATAGCTGATGCCGCGGCGCGCGCGTTTGTAGAGCGGGAGCATCGTAATCTCGTCGTCGCCGAGCGTCACGACACCGCGATCGGGCTTGAGCAGGCCGACCAGCATGTAGAAGGTCGTCGTCTTGCCCGCACCGTTGGGACCAAGCAGCCCCACCACCTCGCCACGATTGACGGTAACCGAGACGCCGTCGACGACGGAGCGGCCACCATAAATCTTGGTGAGGCCTTCGCCATGAAGCGCCTCGCGTGGCGCGGTCACCGAGCGCGTGATGAGCTCCGGCTTGAGTATGCGATTCGCTATCGCCATCTGCGGTCCAATCCGATCAACATCGATCTCTAGGTTTTACAGGCTTGGCGCGAGGTTAGAAACCGCTCGCGAAGACGGTCGGAAATATGACGTGTGTTGAATGTCCCTGGTTTCAGCATCGTCTATAGGTTCGATGCAATAGTGACGCACTGGGCATACAGTAGTTGCAGATGGATGAACGTTTCCCGATACCCCAGCCGATTCGTGCTCGCGCTTTATATGGCAGGACGCTAGTTCGCTTCGCTATCGGCGTGTCGCTGAGCCTCGCAATCTATGCATGTAGTGCGCAGGCTCCGAACCCGCCGCCATTGCCGCCTCCACCGCCGCCAGTTCAGCCCGCGCCGCCGGTTGCAGAGACGCCGCACGAGGTTGGCAAGCCTAAGGTGACAACCGCGTCATTTTACTCACCGGCACTTCAGGGCCATCCAACTACCAGCGGTGAGATTTACAATGAGCATGCGCTAACGGCGGCGTCCCGCACTTTACCAATCGGCACCCACGCGAAAGTCACCAATCTCAAAACCGGCAAATCTGTAGTGGTGCGAATCAACGATCACGGTCCATTTGTGAAGGGACGCGGAATGGACCTGTCGCGAGATGCTGCCAAGCGCATCGGAATCGACCATCGTGGCGTTGCGAAGGTCCGGATAACTCCCGTTGCAGGGGTTTCGAAAGAAAACGCCAAAGCCCGGTCCGACACTGCCGGGGCGCACGATTCGCCGTCGTCGGTTACGATCAAGCCGAATAACGCAGCGAATCCTCCGGTGCCGGAATCCAGTATGGCTCCATCGGCTGTCGCGCCGGGCGCGGTTGAGTCGATCGAAACCGTTTCTCCACCGAACTGAAAGAGAAAAGCAGGGATCGAGGTCATCGATCCCTGCCGCATACTCACCCGCTTATCGCACCGCGCGAGATCCTTCGCGCAGCGCTCAGGATGACCACTCGCCGTTAGCGAGTGGTCACTTCATGGCGCGCACTTTCACGTTCGCCTCGCGGCCGAGGCACTTCTGCAGCCATGCGGCGGCGGCCGGCGTCCCCGACAGGTCGAGGCGCATCATGGCCGCCCATGACAGCACTGAGGCCGCATTGAGATCCGCGATGGTGAAGGTGTTGCCCAACAAGTACTCCTTGCCCTTGAGCGCATCGTCGAGGACCTTCAGCGGCGCCTTGATCGCATCGACGGCCTTCTGGCCGGCCTTCTCGTCACGCTGATCGGCAGGCAGCAGAACCTTGTGCATCAGCATCGTCAGCAGATGCGGCTCGCATTCGGTCATGGCCCAGATGCTCCACTGATACGCGGCGGCATGGCCAAAAACGTCGGAGGGCCACAATCCGTTCTTGCCGTACTTCTCCGCGAGGTACAGGTTGATAGCCATCGATTCCCAAATGTAGTGGCCCTCGTCCTCGAGCACCGGGATGTGGCCATTGGGATTGCGCGTCAGATGGTCAGGATTTTTGGCCTGGGTGTTGGGCATCGGATCGTGTTCATATTTGGCACCGACCTCTTCGAGCGCCCATAGACATCGCGCGGCACGGGACTTCGAGCTTCCGTAGAATTTCATGTCGCCTCCTTCGGCGTGGATGTGAGAAGTTGTTCGACCTTATCTAGCGCGATGCGAGCGGAATCTACAAATGCCAAAAAGCGAAGAATCAGGCGGCCGCGCTGGACAGGAAACCGCCTAGAAGAAATCGGCAATCGAGATAGTACTGCGGGCAGTCGCGCCGGACCTCATCGAGCGCGATACGAGCGTCGCGAAATCCCGCCACCTCGCGCGCAACGGCAAAGTCGCAAACCGCGCGACGCCAGTTGCGCCGGGTGTTGCGCATCTTCAGAGCCGCGAGGAAATCGGCGCGCGAGCGTGCGACGGTTACCAGCTCGGGTTGACCGCGCGGCCGGACCAGCAAAATTCCGTACATCGTCCCACTCCTTCTACGCAGACGAAGGATCCGAATCGATCAGCGACAGTGACCTTGTATGTTCATGATAGTTCGAGCGAGGCCGTTGATAACATCCCGCCAAGGACTGAACGGGCGCAAATGTGACCAATTTGTACGACGCCGGGTCAGCTCCGGCGCGCGAGGCCGCGATACATCGTGGAGAGAAACTTCGGCTGGCCGAATTGAAAGCGTTCGAGCTTCTCGATGCGAAATCCGGCGCCGAGGATCATCCGATCGATTTCGCGGTCGAGGTCGCATCCGCCGTACTTGAGCCAGAGGTCACGTAACCGCCTCTGCCATTGAGCCATCGATGGATTCGCGCCGCGCCCGTGCTCGAGGAAGATATATCCGCCCGATGGCTTCAGTACGCGGCGCATCTGCGCGAGGATCGCGTCGGTGTTTTTCATGCGGCATAAAGTCAGCGTGGTGACGATCCAATCGAAGGTGCCGTCGTCGAAGGGCAGCGTCGTGGCATCGGCGCCGGGAAAGATGTGCTCCACGCGAAGCCCTCGATCGTTGGTGTCATGGCGCGACGCGGCCGGTACGCCCGCGAGGGAAACGATCGCGAGGTCGGTGACCCACGGCGAGTAATAGTGGACGTTCTTGTCGGTCTCGAAACATACTTCGAGCACGCGCCCCTGGGTCATGGCCAGCAGACCGGTGCGCTCGGTCACGAACAGCGGACTCTGCATCGGGTAATGGAACAGTCTGGATGTCAGGCGCGATATCGCCACTTCGCGGTTTCCGTTTCAGGCCGTGATAGATTCGAGCGTTCGGTATTTATGACCCCGGACACAATGACAGTTCTTTTGCGATGAGAAAAAGGCGAGGTGATGGGCGCCGCAAACCAAATCAATCCCGGCAACAAGCCGAACCTGATCGATATCTGGACCGCCCTCGTGCTCACCATCACCATGGTGGCCGTGGTCTGGTACACTTGGGAGGCCGACCGGCAAAACGAATTCAACAAGCGCATCATCGAGACCGCGTCGCGGCCTTATCTCGCCATCAGCGCGCATGAGCAGGGTTTCACCACCGCGATAACCTCGGCGTCCGCGGGGGGCGCGGTCCCCGCCATCCCATTTTATGTGGTGAATCATGGCAAGTTGCCCGCCGATGCTCATATCCGGAGCGCGGTGGCATACAGCAGGACCAGGATGGCGGGGGTGGACGGACTCGGCGGCGTGCGCGAGAAGCATCGTTTCATTTTTTCGGAGACCAACGGCGACGCGCTGGTGGCCCTGGGGCGCGAGGCGCTCACTGCCGGTCAACTCGCCGACTTCCAGGGTGGCATCGGATACATCTACCTCGCGGTCGAGGTGGATTACGGCAACTACTACACCATGATTTGCGAGGAGTTCCCCATCGAGCCCGAGGAAACGCCGTTGCAAGGCGCGAAGGTCTCGGCGCGCCTAGGTGCGTACTCGCTATGCGCCGATCCGAAGTCCAACGACGCCGATTGAGCCGGCGCGTACTGCGCTCCGCTACCTCATCCGGCGCAGTAGCCCCTCCCTCTCCCTGAAGGGAGAGGGAACAAGGGAAGCAGCCAGCTCCGTTAAGGCGCGGGCTTCGGAATCTCCTCGGTGTTGAATGGCGTGGCCTTGTCGCCCTCCGGCACCGGGCCACTGCCGGTCACCACCGAGCCGGTGTTGTTCATCATGTTCAAATCGGCGGCGGGCGGAACCGAGATCGAGAACGTCGGATCGTACAGCGATTTGACGGAACTCGACGGCATGTCATGCATCTCGTGCGGACCCAGGGTATTGACGAAGCGCGCGCGCTGATCGAGCGCGAGCGAGCGCAGGTCGGTCTTGTTCCTCACCACGTGAGGGGTCAGGAACACCAGCAGGTTGTCCTTCATCTTGTCCGATGATTTATCCGAGAAGAAGTTCCCCAATACCGGAATGTCCGAGATCCACGGCACACCCTGCCGCTGAATGTTGTCGTTGTTTGACATCAGCCCACCGATGACGGCGGTGCGGTGATCCTGGACCAGCACCGTCGTGGAAGCCGATCGGATCGTGGTGGTGGGGCCATTGGGATTGTTGGCCGTGCTCGCCAGGACGTTGGAGACTTCCTCGTATAGATCCATCCGGACGTAACCGGCGTCAGATACCTGCGGAACCACGTCGAGGGTAATACCGACATTCTGCCGGTCAATGCTGTTAAAGATCTGCCCGGGGAGGCCCGCGTTGGAGGCCGCCGATCCCACGAACGGCACATTCTGCCCGACCACGATGGTTGCCTCGGTATTGTTCGCGGTAAGAAGCGTCGGCGCCGACAGCACGTTGGCGTGAGTATCCGACTCGAGCGCGGTGATCAATGCCAGGTCGCAGGGAACATTTACCGAGCCGGTGGTGCCGGTGGTGGTCCCAGTCACGGTAGCTGCAACTGCCATGGGAACGGCGCACATTGCCCCCGATGCGAGGCCGAGCCCCAACCCGGTCATCCCCAGCGGATTGCCGACGGCGTTTTGAAGCTGCCCGAAGTTGACCGTTCCCAACCCCAGGACGCTGTTGGAAAATCCAGATGAAGAGTAAAACTGCACCCCCAACTCACGCTGCCTCTCCGCGCTCACCTCGACAATGATCGCCTGAACGAACACCTGGATCCGTGGAACGTCAAGCTCTGCGATAATGTTGCGTAGCACCTCCCAATCTTGCGGCGCCGCGCTAATGACGAGTGCATTGGTGGCGGGATCAGCTGTCATCGTGACGCGATTGGTGAAGTCCGAGGTGCGAATTCCGCCACCGCCAGCGCCACCTCCGCCTCCTCCC
>VFSW01000369.1_pt1 | contig 64800 bp, 54 predicted proteins | sample 5358111 | NCBI WGS metagenome assembly VFSW01 (sample SAMN11554181, study PRJNA540505) | mine drainage metagenome | isolation source: sediment from site ElyBrook_90M | place: USA: Ely Copper Mine, Vershire, VT | collected 2017
CCTCCGCCTGTGCCGTACCGCCCTATTGCCCTGAACCGAAGGTTCAGGTGGGAGCTACCGAGACGCATCAGGCTTTCCGCTGCGAGGCGGACATGCACAACAGCATCTGCTTTAGCGGCCCCCAGGCAATGAATATATAGGTTCAAGGGACCAAGGACGGATACGAACACCGCAGAGGGCGCCATATCTTTTAACGTTAATCCAGACTATCCGGTTTTACAGTGTTTCTTCACGCAGGGCGGCATCGATCTTGCCGCGCAAAAATTTCAGTCGATGTTCGACGTCAGCCGGAACGGTCGCATTCTGCCGGCGCAGCTCAAGCAGCTCGTTTGCAAGGTTAAGTGCGGCCATAACGGCACAGCGTTCGGATCCTATAACCTTGCCGCCGTCCTGTACTTCACGCATCTTTTCGTCGAGATAGCGGGCAGCGGCGATTAAGGCAGTTCGTTCGTTGTCCGGGCATGCGATCATCAGATCCTTGCCCAAAATGGAAATATTTATTCCGCCCTGCGCGGTCTTCACCTAGCTGCGCTCCAATGCCTTTAATCGGCCGATCATCGCTTCGATGCGTGTGCGCGCAACCTGGGTTTTCTCCATCAGGCGCGCATGCTCCTCAACCAGATTTACCTGGCCGCTCTTCAGAGCGTGATTTTCACGATTCAATCGCCGACACGTATCGATCAGCTGATCGATACGCTCCTCAAGCTTTGTCAGGTCTTCGCTGTTCACGTCCAACTTGCCTGCGGTAACCTGATATCAATATAGGGCCGGACGGTGTCTTGGTCAACGCCTGCCGTCGGTCCAGGCGGAGTTCAGCATCCATGCAGACTGTCATATTTCGCACCTACAGTTTAAACATAGCGAGTGATAAAATATAAGGCTTTTCCGAAAGTCAGGTGAATCGCGGTGTCAAACCCACCTTTTTCGACTGAACCTGGCAGCAATTTCCAGGCGCAGAATCCGATTGATCCGAATGCCGTAATTATCGAGGGAACGGCGCACAATGGGCACATGTGCCGGCTGATCGACAATACCGGCGTCATACCGCGGCCTGAGTTGGTGGAGCTTTTGGATAAGCTTATCGGCGAGAGACGATTCGGCAATGGCGGACTCTCGCCGACCGGCGGAAACACCATTACGATCGGTGCACCACGATACGGCCATATTCAGCTGGGAGAGGAACTCTATCGATTACTGGTGTTTCCGTACGAGGCGCGCATTGAGCGGTTCTGACAGGTAATAGGTCGGAAGCCATGCCGGAATGTCTCACGTGTGATATCCGGGCGGCACTGGTTGGCTGCCATGCGAGTGAGTAAGTGGTCAGTCCCGAGTCCGCTGGCCTTTGGAAGCGTGCCTGATCTGGCGAACTCGGGCGCCGCGGAAGGCTTTTTTCGCCCAGGCCAGTCACTGGCACTTTGCAATTACTAAGGCTTTTCAGCGCGCAGCATCCGTATCCCGGCCGAGTAAGCGGTGCTGCCGTCACAGGACGCCTGTGGCTTCAAGACAGGGCCTTTGGCGACCGTGACTGAGAGGGGCAGGGCTCGGGAGATTGACGCGCGTGCGCAGGATTTACGGCTCTGTGGCACAGCCGGCGAGCGTCCGAGCGCGGAAACTATCGGCACCCGGACCGTCATGGCCACCGGTTTTCAAAGAAGCCTGCCGTTCAGGCATAATGGAAACATGGATATGACTGTTTTCGCAAAGCGTCGGCGCGAGCTCATGCAGCACATGGGAGGTGGTGTCGCAATTCTGCCAACTGCACCAGTGCGCAGCCGCAATCGCGATGTGGATTTCCCGTTTCGTCCGGACAGCGATTTCTACTATCTCACACATTTCCCCGAACCCGAGGCGGTCGCGGTACTTGTGCCAGGCCGTGTCCATGGCGAGTTCATTTTGTTTTGTCGTGACAAGAACCCGGAAAAGGAGACCTGGGAAGGACGGCGCGCAGGCATCGATGGAGCCCGGGAACTCTATGGCGCCGATGACGCTTTCCCCATGGACGATATTGACGACATTCTTCCGGGGCTGCTCGAAAATCGCGAGAAGGTTTTCTACAGCATGGGGCGCAATCCGGAGTTCGATCATCGCCTGATGAACTGGGTGAACGAAGTGCGCGCCAAGGCGCGCAACGGTGTGCATGCGCCCGGAGAGTTCATGGATATTGATCACATTCTGCATGAATTGCGACTGATCAAGCGTCCCGAAGAAGTACGCCTTATGAAAAAGGCGGCAAAGATATCGGCACGTGCCCACCGCCAGGCAATGCGCGCATGCCGGCCCGGTGCGATGGAGTATGAAATCGAGGCCGAGCTTATTTATGAGTTCAAGAAGGGTGGCAGCCAGTTTCCGGCGTATCCGCCAATTGTAGGCGGAGGTGCCAACAGCTGTATTTTGCACTACACCGAAAACAACTGTGACCTGAAGGATGGTGATCTGCTGCTTATCGACGCGGGAGCGGAGGTAGATGGCTATGCTGCCGATATCACGCGCACTTTCCCTGTTAACGGCAAATTCAGCGGTGAGCAGAAGGCTGTGTACGAAGTTGTCCTGGCCGCGCAACTTGCGGCTATCGAGCAGGTGCGCGTGGGCAAGCACTGGAACGAGCCGCATGACACCGCCGTACGTATTCTGGTTCAGGGACTGGTGGATCTGAATTTGCTGAATGGCGAAGTCGATGGGCTTGTCGAGAATGGTGAATTCAAGCGTTTCTATATGCACCGCACCGGCCACTGGCTCGGCATGGATGTGCATGATGTCGGCGACTACAAGGTACATGAAGCCTGGCGATTGCTGGAGCCAGGAATGGTATTGACGGTCGAGCCGGGTCTGTACATAGCTGCCGGAAGCAAGGATGTGCCGCGCGGGTTTTGGAACATTGGCGTACGCATCGAAGACGATGTGCTCGTTACGCGCGATGGATGCGAAGTTCTAAGCCACGAGGCGCCGAAGACAGTCCCGGAAATAGAGGCGCTGATGGGTCACCGGTAGTGTCCGAAACCCGGGGTTTTGGCCGCATATCCTGCGCCCGCATTCTTTCTGTTTTTCCGTCTTGAGCCTGTTTATGCACCCTGATTACGACATCTTGATCATAGGCGGTGGCATGGTAGGGGCAAGCCTGGGCGTCGCGCTTGGCGGCAGCGGGCTGCGCGCCGCGGTGGTGGAAGCCGTGCCCTACGGTGACCTGCGGCAGCCGAGCTATGATGACCGTAGCGTCGCCCTGGCCTACGGGTCGAAGCGCATTTTTACTGCCATGAAGGTGTGGGATCTGCTGGCGCAGTCGCAGGACTGTCCCGCGCCGATCGCAGTGCATGTCGCGAACGCCGCCGGCGTGACGGCGATCAGGCGCATCCATATTTCCGACCGGGGGCATTTCGGGTTTGCCCATCTTGATAGCAGCGAAGTGGGAGTCGAGGCGCTGGGCTATGTGGTAGAAAACCGGGTCCTTGGCGCAGCCCTGGCTGCCCGGCTCAAGGCCACGCCGGATACAACGCTGCTGCAGCCTGCCACCGTGGCAGACGTCGACTTTGCCGGAGACTACCCTCGTGTGTCGATCGAACACGACGGTGTTGCACGGAAATTAAGCGCACGTCTGGTTGTCGCTGCCGATGGGGGTGACTCGACCGTGCGCACCATTGCCGGCATCGCGGCACAACGCAGCGCGTACAGCCAGACTGCGATAGTAACAAACATAACTGCAGAGCGTGCGCATGATGGCACCGCTTTCGAGCGCTTCACCGAAAGCGGACCGCTTGCACTGCTGCCCATGAGCGAAAACCGCTGTTCCGTGGTGTGGAGTCTTGCACCCGGCGCGGCGGAAGAGATTATCAGGTTGCCGGACACGGAGTTTCTGGACCGGCTGCAGCACAGCTTTGGCGAGCGCCTAGGCCGATTCACCAGAGTGGGCACGCGCCATGCCTACGCGCTTGCCCTTACGCGCGTCAAGGAACAGGTGCGTCCCCGGCTGGCGCTTATCGGCAATGCTGCGCATACGCTGCATCCGGTTGCGGGACAAGGTTTCAACCTGGGGTTGCGCGATGTCGCTTCTCTGGCACAGGTGCTGGTCGACGCGCAGAGCCGCGGAGATGATATCGGGGACCTCACGGTTCTGCGTACCTATGCGGACTGGCGTGCGCGCGACAATATTGCCGTGAGCGGTTTCACTGACGGAATTGTGCGGATTTTTTCAAACCGTTTTGGCCCGCTGGTATTTGCACGCAACCTCGGTCTGCTTGCGGTGGACCTGATGCCCGCCGTCAAGCGCGGTCTGATGCGGCGCACGATGGGGTTGGCCGGCCGTCTTCCGCGCCTCGCCTGCGGCCTGCCGCTGCTCTAGCCGGCATGACGAAAAGCGTGTTTTTTCCCCAATGAATGTCCGCTGCCGGGCAGGGGTCAGGGGCGGCCGCGCTGACAGCGCCCGGCATTTTCGGCGTCGAGTATCGGCAAACGGGGTAGTGCCATGAGGCTGGATTACGACATAATCGTAGTCGGTGGTGGAATGGTCGGAACCACGCTCGCGCTGGCATGCGGGGTGTCCGGTATGCGCGTGGCCATAGTCGATCGCGAAACTGCGGTCGTCGAATCCGGCAACGAGTACGATCTGCGTGTCAGCGCCATCACCCTGGCATCGAAAGCGATTTTTCACTATCTGGGCGTCTGGGAAGAAGTGACCCGGCGACGCGTGAGTCCGCTGCGCAAGATGCATGTGTCGGATGCGCTGGGATCCGGATGCATTCTTTTTGACGCGGCGGAAATCGGGGAGGCTGAGCTCGGCTACATCATCGAAAATCGCGTGATTGTGGAGGCAGTGCGCGCACGCATTGCGCACAATCCCAATATTGTGCTGATGAGCCCGGCCGACATTATCGGGATCGAAGTCGCCGAAAGCGAAGCTGCGGTGACACTTGCTGACGGCAGAAATCTCAGGACGCTGCTTATTGCAGGAGCCGATGGAGCCGCATCACGGGTGCGCGAATGGGCAGGCATCAGCAGCAAGGGCTGGAGCTACGATCAGACCGCCATCGTAGCCACGGTAGGGACGACCGTTCCGCATAACCATGACGCGCATCAGATATTTCTGTCGACCGGACCACTCGCTTTTTTGCCGCTTTCTGAACCGAAACTTTCATCGATCGTCTGGTCGTGCGAAACACAGCGTGCAAGTGCTCTGTTAGCAATGGATGACCATTCTTTCAGGAATGCACTCCAGGAAAGCTTCGGAAGCAGGCTTGGCGAAATTGAGTCTGTGAGTGAGCGCGCAGCATTTCCTCTCGGCCTTGCCCACGCAAGTCAATATGTGAGTGAGCGCGTTGCTCTTGTTGGAGATGCGGCACACCGCGTTCATCCACTTGCCGGACAGGGCGTGAATCTCGGTTTGCTCGATGCCGCAACGCTGGCGGAGGTAGTTTCAGGCGCAAATCAGGTCAGGCGCGATATTGGCTCGTTGCGGGTTCTGCGCCAGTATGAACGTTGGCGCAAGGGCGCCAATCTGACGATGCTCGCCATTACCGATGCCTTCAAGCGCGGTTTCGGCAGCAGTAACTGGCCGATTCGGCGTTTGCGCAATGTCGGGCTTGGCGCTGCCGACAGCTTCGGGCCGATCAAGCGTCTCATCATGCGTCGCGCTGCAGGTCTCACGGGCGATCTTCCGCGCACGGCAAGAACCGTTCAAAAATCCCTCCCGTTTTAAAATGGCCCCCCCCGGGTGTCGGGGGGGCACAAAATACAAACCGTCTAGCCCGCATCGGGGCGATCGACACACTACATCTCTCTAGTACTGGTAATACAGGCTGTCTTTGAGAAGGGCGCCGAGGCCAGCGTATTCCTGGCGCGTGGCCGGAACGAAATCCTTGCTAGCGTAGTCGGCAAGCAGTTTCGAGGTAACTGCCCGGCCTTCACTGGAAAGCAGCGCTTGCTGAATCTGCTTCTGCATCTGCGGCGGGATACGCGGGCCGGCAGAAAATGCCTGGTTCGGCAAGGGCCGGGCCTGATAGATGATCCTTGCCTGCTTCGTCTGACCGTTATCGTATTTTTCCAGATTCGACACCGGCAGTATCGTCGCCGCGCATTTTCCCTGCATCAGTCCCTGATAGGATTCATCCCAGCCTTTGACGACCACCAGGTAGGGCTGGCGTGACGGATTGCTGAACTGGCCCAGAAGCGTGAGTGTTCCAAGATTCGGTGGCGCGTTCGCGCACACGCTGTGGCCCGCAAGGGACGCGATGTCTGTGATCTGGCTGTCATTGGACTTGGTGATGATGGCAAAGACGAATGGTTCCGGAAGCTTCACTAAAGGCGTATGGCCCAGGCGATCCATGCGCCAGCCGTTGAATGCCGGTCCGTCGAACACGAGATCATACGCACCGTCCGTCATGTCCTTGCTGTACGACAGCCAGTTGTCGGAGTACTGAAAGACGAAATGTTTCCCGGTTACCTTGGATAGGTAGTCGGCAATTGGCTTGTAGACTGCAAGCTCGTGCTGATAGTTGCCGCGTGGCGGCGCGCTGAAAACATAATCCGATCGTTCCTTGAGCTCCTTTGCAGCGCCATTCTTGTTCAGATTAAAGGCCGGAAGTGCTTCCTCGGGCGGCTGATAGGCAACGTTTGTTCCCTGAGCGGATTGGGTGGCCGGATTTTGTGTAGCGCTAAGGAAGCCGTCAGCCAAAGCCGGCCGGACAGATGAAAGGGTTGCAACGGCGCAAAGAAAATAGAAGAAAATACGAGAAAAACGCATGGTGCTCTCCTTGGTATACTACTCCGATAACCAGTACTCTCCGATCGACAACCACATCATTCCCGAATATTGGTTGGCATTGAATCTGCCATTGCGCCCCTGTATATCGACCAGACGACACTTTCGATTTCAGGACCTTTCAACTTCCGCAGGTTTGAGGTTTTTGCTGCCTGCGCCTGCGTCGGCTGCGCGACAATTTGCAATGCACTGAAGGAACTTAGACTATGGGCGAACTTTGTCCAGACGGGCACCGCTGGAATGACCGGAATCTGACGAACGGTCGGATCTTTTCGGATGGACGGAAAAGAGGCAAATTGTGTGCCGGATCGGGGATCCCGGCTTTAACCGGGTGGAATTCCGGTGCTGAAGGTAACTGGCCGGGATCGCTCAAGTTGTGAATGTCCGGTCATAATTTATACGACGCTTTCCAATTGACCCAAGGGGAACAGGTGAAGCGACTGATCTGGCCATCGGAGACCGCTGTCACGGGATCAGACAAGACCTTTGCCTGGTCGCATCCGGATTCCAATATCTGTCTCGACTTCCACGGCGACCCGATTCGTGCGCGTCTCGCGGTATTTTCCGACGGCAATCATCACATGGCTTTGCAGGAATGCCTGCAGCGGTTTCTCGCGCGCAACGAGGCGGTGCGCGATATTTTCTACGTGACGACACCGCCGGCGGTGCTGATCGAAGCCATGCGTCATGGCGGCGTCAATATTGGAAATCTTCACGTATCGGTTGTGCCGCAGGTATTCATAAGCCCGCCAGCGGTTCTGGACCAGATGGTTGCACAGGGGCGCATGGCAGCCCATCAACCGTTTATGCGCAGTCGCGGCAACGTGCTGCTGGTTCTGCACGGAAACCCCAAGGGAATACGCGGAGTGCGCGACCTTGCGCGCAGCGACGTGCGCCTGTTTCTATCCAACCCACAAACCGAAAAGGCGAGCAATCAGGTTTATGTTGCAAGCCTGAAGGCACTTGCCAGGGACAGCGGCGTTGCGCTCGATTTTCTGGATGCTGCACCGGACGCTTCGGGTGCCGCGCGAGTGTGCTTTGGCAAACGCATACATCATCGCGAGGCGCCGCAGGCGCTCGCTGATGAGCGTGCGGATGTGGCAATTGTCTACTATCACCTGGCGCTGCGTTATACGCGCATTTTTCCGGATATGTTCGAGATCGTCCCGCTGGGCGGGCATGTTCAGGATCCGCAGCCGCTGCCGGGAAATCAGATATCCGTGTTTCACATCGGACTTGTCGGGCAAGGCGGTGACTGGGGCGCGCAGCTGCACGAATTTCTTATGGGCGCGGAGGCGACCGGCATTTACCAGCGCCATGGCCTGGCGCCCCCCGCGGTCTGAAAGGCACGGTGTCGGCGTTTTGGGTCAGGGCAATTATTGGAAGGTTATGAACATCGCCGAGGTCCAGATCTTGGCGTCGTCAATCTGACGTGCCAATAGGTACACGGGGCGGAATCCGTGCGGACCGTTTACCGGATCGAGTTCCAGTGTGCCCGCGACATCACGCGGAACCGGCTGGTCGCTCATACGCTCTACGGCAAGAAACATCTCGATACCCGGCAGGTCGTTCCTCAGGTTTCCGGATTCAAGCAGTTCCTTGCCCGTGATCTCCCATTCGAATGTCGGACAGTGCACGAACGGATTGCCCTTGAGCGGATCACCGACCTTGACGTACCCATCAATCGTGCCTTCCACACGGATTTTCGCGCCGGCAAGGTGCGAGATGTCCATCTCGATGGCATCTACGTCGCCATAGGTGTCGCTTTTGAAGCCGATTTGGGTTGTCGACTCGCGCCAGCAGGTTTCCTCGATGTGCTCGAACCCGCGCGCGACGAAGTCATTGATCACGGCATTGGTGATGGTAATTTTTCCCTTCCATGCGGCCCAGCGGTAACGGTCCTTGACGCGCGCGCCACCCCAGCGGAAGCGGACCTTGCGCGGCGAATACCCGGCCTCTTCCTGCAGATTTCGGTGCCAGAACTGGCCTGAATGGTCGTAGGCTGCGATTTCATCCCAGCCGGCGTCGCCGAGGAATCGGTATTCAATTTTTGCCCGGCCCTTGTGGTTGAATTCATCGCCCATAATATGGCCGGCGCAGCGTGTAATTCCGAATGTTCGTTCTCCGGTCGAAGCAAACGTATGGCGCGCCCGCAAGCCCTGGGCAATGTCCTTGCGCGTGAGAGCAGGAGCAATTACGCCGGAAATGCCACCCTTGGTACCGAATACGGCCGTACCCGGCACACCGCCACCGCAGCGGCCGCGGTGTTCATCGCCTGCCATGGATGCCCCGATCCTGTAGCCGCGCTCCATGGCTTCCTGGTACAGCCAGCCAAAGTGTCCCCAGGATGAACCAATCTCTATCAGGCGCTCGAGCTTGGGGTAATGCCAGTCAAGGATGCAGCGGCGGCCGCCGACATGGGGTATGAGCAGGTGACCTTCCGGATCCTTGGCATAGGCGGCCCAGAGTTCCTCGAGCGGCCACGCACCGGGCTCAACCGAGGCGGACCCCATTTCCTCGTTCCATTCCACGGAGCGCACGTGCTCACCGGTTTTGAGGAACGGAAATTCCGGTGTCTCGCCATGCAGGAACACCACGTTATGATCACCGCCGGCGCAGGAGCTGCCGCACCACTCGGTACCAGGGAAGGCAACAAACTCGCCTTCCTTGTTGATATCACGTATCAGATCTACGGTCTTGTTCCAGCGCTCGGTAGTAATATTGAAGTCATTATGCGCAAACGCCAGAATGTCGAGCCCGGAAACATCGCGGCCGTAGGTCAGGTTGTAGTTTGTTGAGTTTGTGCCGATCGTGTCGTCTGAATGCACGTGAAGATCGCAATAGTAGATGCGCGCTATGTCGAGGCCGCGTTCTACCGTGAGGTAGAATGTCTGCGGCCTGACCCATGGATGCTCGGGCAAGTGCGCTGTGATCATGAGTTCGCCCGGCTCCCTGGTCGGCAGATCATCGATCAGCAAAACCGCCCAGCCCCTGGCCGCGAGCGTGGCATTTTTTTCGTACACAACCTTGCCGTTGAGCGTTGCGCTGACGGCAATCTTCTCAGGCTGGTTCCAGCAGCTGTTGCCCCACTCATCCTCGGCACGTACGCGGAGCGGGCATTTTTCACCGACGCGCACGATGCGTGAGCCGACCCACTGAATCTGCGCCGGCACACCTGGGACGATCTGGATTACGAGATCTGGATTGACCGCCGCAAAGCGCGATGTACCGAGCGGATCAACATAACAGCGAAACCGGAAGTTTTCCTCAACGAAGGTCTGCACACGCGTGCCCGGGCCGCCGAACCGACGGTCTCCAAGCCGGATAACGATGTGGTCACCCGCCTTGATGTAGCCGTCAAAGGTATCCACGATGACGGCCTTCTGGAACGGGCGTTCATGTCCCTTCTGGTCGAAGCGCACCTTGAGCGATTGCACCGTTGCCGGACTCTGGCCCGGCAGCGTGGGCGCAGCGTGATATTCCGCCGAGATGTAGTTCGCCCCCTTGGGGTCAGTGGTCTGGAACAGTGCCCAGTCGGAGTAGAAGCGAAACGTTGCCTTGAACCACGAGCCGTCAGCCATGCCCGAAGCACCAAGCTCGTAATCGATCACGATTTCCTGCCACGAACCTGCAGAAATTCTTTCAACATTGCAGCTGACTTTCCCGAGGAATGGCATGTCCTTGGTTTTTGAATACAATCCGTCGGGCGCCACATAAACGCCGAGTCTTTTCTTCAGCTCATTTTCAGACATCTTCTTCATGGGCCGTTTCCTTGTGTGGTCATGACGCGTAATAGAGGCGCCTTCCCCGGTTACCGGCATACCGGCCGGGGAAGGGCGTGCCTGATGCTAGTGGAAGGGCCAGGGCGCGCTCGGGTTCCATACGGGCATGCCGAGCACAGCATACCATGGAGCCATCACGAGAATGCCGTAGGCAATTGCGAGCAGAATGCAAACCCAGCCGGCCTTCGCATAGTCAGTTGTGCTGAAAGTATCTGAGCCATAGGCGATAACTGCGGCTGTAATCTGGGTTGGCAGAAGATAGGCGTAGGTATCGGTGTCCGACACAAGCATGGTGAATGCCACCGGGTGGAGACCGAGTCTGGGCGCCATGGCGAACAACACTGGTGCGAGCATGGCGATAGCCGCCACGTTGGACAGCATTCCGATGCGGATAAGGTGGGTGCCTGCCATGAGGATAAGCAGGATCATCCACCACGGTTTGCCTACGACGCTTCCGTGGATGATGTTTGCTAGCCATCCGGCCAGGCCCGACTGGGTCATCGCGCCAGTCATGGTCAACGCTCCTCCGAGGAGCAGGAAAGTTCCCCACATGGTGCGGTCCTGAACCTCTTTCCATTTGAACGGAAAGAGGCCCGGCGTAAACAGCACGACAATGCCGATCAATCCGATAATTCCAAGCTGGAAATGATGCAGCTGATAGATCGGGCTTCCCCTGCCCATTGCAAACAACAGGGCGATCCCGGCGAAGAGTATCAACAGCGTCCACTCGCCCCGTGACATCGGTCCGAGTTCCTTGTGCATACGTTCAATTTTGGCGTGTCCGCCCGCTATCACCAGGCCCTTGGTCTTGAAGTGATACCTTACCCACCACTGTGTCAGGACGAACATTCCAAGGTAGGGGAACTGCAGCAGCGCCCAGTCCATGTAGCCGATGTTGTAGCCAGCTTTCTCGAATATGCCTACCATGATCAGGTTTGGCAGATGGGCGGTCATGATGAATACGCCGCAGATCATGGTTCCGTATACGAGCGATTGAATCACAATTGCCTTTTTCGCTTCCTGTTCCTGCGGCGTGTTACCCAGCAAATTCGTGACGCCCTTAACCACCGGGAGCAGGGTCGCGGCGCGTGCGTTGGCCGCGGGAATAAAAAAGGCAAGCAGAATGTTGACCCCGAAGAAGCCCCAGATCACCCGGCCGACATCGGATGCCTTGATCCTGTCGAGGATGCTGAGAGCGATACGTCGGTCGAGTTTTAATAGCTGCATGATTGCGCCAACCAGAAAGGCAAAAAGACACAACCACACAACATGACTGGTGAAGCCATTGAAGACGGTGGCCATTGGCGGCTTGCCGTCTTTCCAGGGGAGCGCCTGTGTGAGAATGAGAAGCAGGGGAATCGCGATACCGGTAATGCCGACCGGTAATGCCTCCGCGACCCACATGATGCTGGCCCATACCACAATTGCCAGCACCGACATACCTTCCGCAGAGAGTCCATCGGGTCGCGGTATAACCCACATTATTAGCGAGAACATCACCCAAGCCAGCAGGAAGCCCGTCAGTACGCGTGTCGGATTTCTGCCGCTTTCCCTGATATTGCTGGCAATAAAACTGGTGCTACCTGTGAAACCTCCAGTGACCTGGTTCATTCATTTCTCCTTGAAATGGTTACTGATTCAGCGCTCCGGTCTTTGCCTGAAAATTGGAAGTTGGTGAATTTGTCGTTTCCGTTGCATGTTGATCCCTCCAGTTTTTGGTGTCAGCGGCGCTCGGAATAACAATAATTAGCCCATAGCGCAAGCAATATCCATGGAGTGTCGTCGAGATTCATTTCAGACCGGCGTGGATCAAGGAAATATGCGCGCCCGCTGCCAAGAGGTTCTGTCAGCTGGACGACAAGCACTTTTAGGCTATGATAATGGCGTGTCCGCCAGAATTAGAAAATTAGACGGCAGCGCCGATTCGCGGAAGACTGCTTGCGGGAAGTGGAGGATTTACGGAAATGAACGCGGAGAATCCATCAATTGGAACCGGACCGGTGGGAACCTTTGTTTCCAGCTTGTGCGAGCGTGACCATCAGGACCTGATGGCGCTTGCTTCGCGCCGGCAGCTTAATAAGGGAGCGCTAATCTTTCAGGCGGCCGATCCTTCGACACATGTGTACCTGCTCGAAACGGGGCGTGCGAAAATATTTCACTTAAGCCCGGCCGGCAGGGAAGTGTTGCTGTGGTTCTGCTTTCCGGGAGAGATATTCGGTCTGGCAGAGATTTTTCAAAATGAGGATCGCCAGGCTTCGGCGCAAGTCTGCGAAAATTCGATATTGCTCAGGATTTCGCGGGAAGATTTCCGCGCATTCGTGGAGCAGCGTCCGGCCGTTGCGCTTCAGGTTATCGATCTTCTGTCCACGCGCGTGCGCGATCTCGGTCGCATGATGCAGGAAATCGTTGCGAATGATGTCACCGGCCGGGTTATGACTCTGCTTGCACGCCTCACATCGCGTTACGGGCGGCGCATGGGTGATGAAGTCTGTCTGGATGTTCATATCACGCATCAGGATATGGCTGATATGATCGGCACAACCAGGCAGACGGTTACCAGCACGTTAAGCGTACTGAAGCGATCCGGGGCGCTCAATTTCAGAAACCGGCGCTTTTACATCCCAAGCAGGACATTGCAGAGCGGGTTGGCGAAATTGCCCGCCGCCTCGGTCCTTTAGGAAAGCGCTGGCGCCAAATGGCAGACTGACGCCCCAGTCCTCAAAGGCCAAGCTCCTTCAGTTTGCGTGTCAGGGTATTGCGGCCCCAGCCGAGCTTGCGTGCTGCGTCCTGCTTTCTTCCACCGGTATGATTCAACGCGGCTTCTATCAGGATTCGCTCGAAATCCGGGCTGAGCTTTTCAAGGATGTTGGTGTCACCGCGGGCAAGACGGTGCTCGATAAGTCGTCTCAATCCAGTCTCCCAGTCCGTCGCGCGCGGTTGTTCGGTCTCGCCTTCACGCAATTCCTGCGGCAAGTCCTCTATTCCCACAGTCCGGCCGGGAGCCATCACTGTGAGCCAGCGACAGGTATTTTCGAGCTGACGAACGTTCCCCGGCCACGACAGCCGGCCGAGATACTCCTCTGTTTCCGGCTGCAGCTGCTTGGTTTCGGTGCCGAGCTCCTTCGCAGTTGTCTCGAGGAAATAGTGCGCGAGCACCGGTATATCTTCGCGTCGTGAACGCAGTGGTGGGATGTGCACGCGGATTACGTTCAGGCGGTGAAACAGGTCTTCGCGGAAGCGCCCGTCCCTGACCCGGCTTTCCAGATCCTGATTCGTGGCAGCGATAATGCGCACGTCCGTTTCAATCTGTTCATGCCCGCCTACACGGTAAAATTTTCCGTCCGAAAGCACCCGAAGCAGGCGAGTCTGGAGTTCGGCCGGCATGTCACCGATCTCGTCGAGGAACAGGGCACCTCCGTGGGCCTGTTCGAACCGCCCTTTGCGCTGCGACAAGGCTCCGGTGAAGGCACCGCGTTCATGCCCGAACAGTTCCGATTCCAGAAGTTCGCGCGGAATCGCGGCAATGTTGATAGCGATAAACGGCTTGTCCGTGCGCGGGCTATGGCGGTGCAGGGCGCGTGCGACGAGTTCCTTTCCGGTTCCGGACTCGCCATTGATAAGCACGTTGAGGTGCGATCGGGACAGGCGTCCGATCGCACGGAACACTTCCTGCATTGCAGGTGCTTCGCCAAGGATCTCCAGGACAGCACCATGCTCCGGCGTTGGCTCATGTCTGTGACGGCGGCGGTGTTCGATGGCGCGGCGCGTGAGCCTGACTGCGTCATCCACGTCAAACGGTTTGGGAAGATACTCGAACGCGCCGCCGCGGTAGGAGGCGACTGCACTTTCCAGGTCTGAATGCGCAGTCATGATGATTATTGGCAGCTCGGGGAAACGCACGCGGATGGCATCAAGTAACTCCAGTCCGCCCATGCCCGGCATGCGTATATCGGTGATGATTACGTCGGGCTGCTGACGAGCGAGGGTCGCCAGGATATTCTCTGCAGACTCAAAGCTGCGCACTTCCATGCCTTCCTGCTGGAGTGCCCGCTCGAGTACCCAGCGAATGGATTGATCGTCATCGATTACCCATACCACTTCCGGTCTAGCCATCGCCGTTCCCCATCGGTAAATAAATCCTGAATATCGTCTGCCGTGGGCGGCTGATGCATGCGATCAGCCCCCCATGCTGGTGAATTATATCGTGGGCAATCGACAAGCCGAGGCCGGTGCCTTCGGGCCGCCCGGTAATCATCGGATAAAAAATATGTTCCTTGAGGTCTTCGGGTACGCCCGGGCCGTTGTCTTCGATTTCAAAGCGCAATATCAGGCGGTGCCGGATCTGGCCGATGGTGAACTGGCGCTCTATTCGCGAGCGCAGGCACACGATTCCCCTGCCATCCAGCGCCTGAACCGCGTTGCGTGCGATATTAAGAACGGCCTGAATCAGCTGGTCGGAATCGGCAGGAAACTCCGGCAGGCTTGGGTCGTAGTCGCGTTGCACGCTGATTCCTTCGGGCATCTCAGCCAGAATCAGGCTGCGCACATGCTCGAATATCTGATGAATGTTTGTGGGCCGTTTGTTGAGTGGAGTGTTTGGTCCGACCATGCGATCCACCAGACTGCGCAGGCGATCCGCCTCGCGAATGATGATGCGCGTATATTCCGTGAGTTCCTTGTCGGGAAGTTCGCGCTCCAGCAGCTGGGCAGCTCCGCGTAGCCCCCCGAGCGGATTCTTGATCTCATGTGCAAGCCCGCGGATTAGTGCGCGACTCGTGGCATGCTGATCAAGCATCTTCTCCTCCCGGGCGAGGCGCAGCAGCCGGTCCACTGGCGTCCATTCCAAAAGCAGTTCAGTGGTGCCGCCACTTACAAGCGGAGTCACTGCACAGTCCACAGTGATATCGCGACCATCGGGAAGAGTCACACGCAGGCCATGTTCGGTAAACGGATGACCGGTCTGCAGAACCGCGGCGAGTTTCTGGGCCAGTGCCGTATTGTTCGGCAGCAGATCCGTGATGGATTGGCCCAGAATCTGACGCGCGCTGATCTCGAACAGTATCTCTCCAGCCGGATTGATGGAGGCAAGACGCATGCAATCATCCACGACCATAACGGTTGCGTTGAGGTTTTCTAGTATGCGTCGGTATTCGTTCATTTCTGAAAATTCGGTCTGACCTAGATGCTGCATAGCAAGATCCGCACCAGCTCGGATTTCACTGAAAAATGAAAGACTTACATTAAGAGCTTATCATATTAGAACTGCATTTGCACCAAACTAGTGCATCCAATGCCTGGCGGCAACACCATGGAGGCAAAATAAAGGCGAGGGGACAAAAAAACGCCCCCATTTAGGGGGCGTTTTCGTTACAGCTGCAGACATCCGGCTTAGACGCTGTAGTACATGTCGAATTCCACCGGATGGGTCGTCATGCGCATGCGCGTGACTTCCTTCATTTTGAGCTCGATGTAGGCATCGATCAGGTCATTGGTGAACACGCCGCCCGCAGTCAGGAACTTGCGATCCTTGTCCAGGATGTCAAGCGCCTGATCGAGCGCGTGACAAACGGTCGGGATTTTCTTCTCTTCTTCCGGCGGCAAATCATACAAATCCTTGTCCATGGCCTCGCCCGGATGCATCTTGTTCTGTATTCCGTCGAGTCCCGCCATCATCATGGCGGCGAAGGCGAAATAGGGGTTGCTGCCGGCATCCGGGAATCGCACCTCAATGCGCCGACCCTTGGGGTTGGCAACATAGGGGATGCGGATGGAAGCTGAACGGTTGCGGGCCGAGTATGCCAGCATTACCGGGGCCTCAAAGCCTGGAACGAGGCGCTTGTAGCTGTTTGTGAGCGAGTTGGTGAATGCATTCAGCGCGCGCGCATGTTTGATGATGCCGCCGATGTAGTACAGTGCGGTTTCGCTAAGGCCACCGTAGCCGTTGCCGGTGAAAAGGTTCTGGCCGCCTTTCGCCAGGGACTGGTGCACGTGCATGCCTGAGCCGTTGTCGCCGACCAGCGGCTTCGGCATGAAGGTCGCAGTTTTGCCATAGGCATGGGCAACGTTGAGTACGCAATACTTGTAGATCTGGAGCTCATCGGCCTTCTTCACCAGGGTGTTGAAGCGCATGCCGATCTCGTTTTGGCCGGCAGTCGCCACCTCGTGATGATGGGTCTCGATGCTAAGCCCCATTTCTTCCATAGCGATACACATGGCGGAGCGAATGTCCTGCTGCGAATCGACCGGGGGTACCGGGAAATAGCCGCCTTTGATGCCTGGACGATGACCCATGTTGCCGCCCTCGTATACCTTTTCGGTATTCCAGGAAGCTTCCTCGGAGTCGACTTTGACGAACGATCCGCTGATATCCGCGCCCCAGCGCACGTCGTCGAAAATGAAAAACTCGGCTTCGGGCCCGAAGTAGGCGGTGTCGGCAATGCCGGTACTCTTGAGGTAGGCTTCGGCTCGCTTTGCGAGCGAGCGCGGGTCGCGCTCATAACCCTGCATGGTGTTGGGCTCGATCACGTCACAACGCAGGCTAAGAGTCTTCTCCTCCATGAATGGATCCATCACCGCAGTTGACGAGTCAGGCATGAGGATCATGTCGGACTCCTGGATACCTTTCCAGCCGGCAATTGAAGAGCCGTCAAACATCTTGCCTTCCTCGAAGAGCGTAGCATCGACAGTGCTTGCGGGGACTGAAACGTGCTGCTCCTTCCCCTTTGTGTCGGTGAAGCGGAAGTCCACGAATCTCACTTCCTTATCTTTGATCATTTTAAGTACATCGGCGCCGGACATCTGGGTTCCTCCTAAAAGGGAAATTGAAACAAAAAAACGCTAGCGAAATCAGCTTATGGCGCAGGTATTGGCCCCGCACAAACTTGAGCCCGACATTTTGCACGAAATATGCCATCACCGATACGGGGATTAATGCGTTGTTTTTGCGATGATTTATGGCCAATCCGGGTGAGCAACACGCACTATGTTAGTGCAATCTTTCTCACAATGCACAATGTCAGTGCACTAGCGAAAAATGAACCACCAAGGTGGCAATGTCAGGATCATGACGTACGGCTTCCCGGAGCTGCCGGTCAAGCTCGCGGGCGCCAGGATAATCCATCACTGCCGCAAGCGGGAAGATCAATTCGACGCAGATGCGGCCATCCAGGTAGTGCAGCGTCACGCGTTCAATTTGGCGCGCAGCCGCGATGTCCTTGAAGTAGCCGTCGAGCCGCGCAAGCACCTTGTCGCGCAGCGGCAGGGCAACACACACCGGGCGGGTTGTGTCGTCTTCCGGATCAATATGCACCATCACGTCCGCAATCACATCGATTTCCTCGATGAGATTCGTGCGTACCGTCTCGCTGATCTGGTGTCCTTCGGACACGCTGATGATTTCGTCAACAATGATGTGGACATCGACCAGTGCACGGCCGCCGAGTTTGCGTGTACGCAAAAGATGCAGCGTCTTGACGCCGTTTACTCCCAGGATGGCGGCGCGTATTCGCCTGAGCTGATCGGCATCGAGCCCGGTATCGATCAGTTCTCTGATCGCAGACCAGCCCAGGCCGACACCGATCCTGGCAACGAACAAAGCCACCCCGATTGCCGCCAGAGCATCCAGATAGTGGATCCCGCCGATGCTGCCTGCAATGCCGAGGAAAACAATTATCGACGAGATCGCATCGCTGCGATGATGCCAGGCGCTTGCATGCAGCAGATCCGAGGAAAAGCGTCTTGCTGTGTGTTCCGTATAGCGGTACAGCCCCTCCTTGGAGGCGATGACCAGGGCTGCGACGAGCAGGGTAATGGTCGATGGGTGCTGGGCTGGTATGCCACCTGCGAGGTGCAAGCCCGCTCGCACTGCTATACCGAAGGCAACCAGCAGCAAGACTGCGCCAAGCGCCACTGTTACGGCCGTTTCGATGCGTGCGTGCCCATAGGGATGTTCTTCGTCCGCCCCTTTTGCGCCGTGCATCAGGGCAAAAAGCACAAGCAGGTCGGCAGCGAGGTCCGAGATTGTGTGGAATCCGTCCGCGACCAGCGCCTGCGAATGGCCAGCGAATCCGAAAAAGACCTGGCCTACGCACAGAGCGAGATTGGTGCCTAGACTGACATAGGCTACGCGCCGACTTGCCTGATAGCGCATCGGATCGGTAGTATCGAGCAGGGTTTGTCCTGCGTCGTCAGTCATGCCGGTTCCGCTGACCTGCCTGCTCGAAGGACCAGGATGATGTCACCGGCCTCGGCACGGCTTTCCAGTACCTCATGTCCGTTAATGCGGCACCAGGCCGGGATGTCCTGCAGTGCCCCGGGGTCGGAGCAGTACACCTCGAGAATATCGCCGGCACGCAACTCGGCCATTTTGTTCTGGGTGCGGATCACCGGCATAGGGCAGAGTAGATTGCGGGCATTGAGCTCGTATCGGTTCATAGATGCCAGTCCTCGGGGATTTCGTCACTCGCCAGGGGTGCGACTTCCACTTGTTTCGATACTCCATTCAGATCAGTCACCTCGATCATTACCCTTGTCGCAAGACGCCCCTGGCCATAGCGCGCAGTGAGCCGGGCTGCGAGCACGATGTCGTCGGCCGAGGCATCGCCCTCGACCAGCGCCAGCGGTCCATGATGGCTGGTAGAAGTCATGTGTACGAAACGATTTCGGTATCCCGCTAGGTAATTGTTTTCGCCCTCTTCGCGTCCAATAATAACCTTGAAATTCGGCTTCGGCCGCAGGTGTCGACCGACTTTCAGCAGCATAATATCGTCGAGCTCGTAGTGCTTGTCGCCGCGTGTTGCCCACAAGTCCGACAGCCGGTGAGAATAGTTGGCGTCCGTCAGGAAACAGCACCCGCCGGCCGGCTGCGCATACTCGCGATACCCGAAGCGTTCTGCCAAAGCAATCTGGGGTTTCCGGTTGCGACCATTCAGCGCGAGCAGTTTTTCACGGTCAACCCATCCTTCAAGTTCCGGCAGACTTGGGGGAAGAAGTTTGGCGCACAGCGGTCGCAGCAGCCGGTCAAAGGCCCCTGATTCACGCGCGATAACCGGCATGGTGTCGCGCCGCTGGGATTTCGGGCGTTGCCCGATCACTTCGCCGGTGATGATAAAGTCAAATCCGTGGGCCTCCATCCACATGCGCGCCTTGCCGACCATGAATCCCTTGCAATCCAGGCAGGGATTGAGGTGGGCCCCGTACCCATGCTTCGGGTTGATGACCACCTCCTTGTATTCGTCGATAACTTCAATGATGTGAAGTTTGATCCCGAGCTGTTCCGCCGCCCACAAGGCATTATTGCGCTTCGGCGCGCTCCCATGATGCCTGCGGATGGCATGTGTGTGTCCTTCTACGCAAAATCCGGTATAGAAATTGATACCTTCGACATGAATGCCCTGATCTAACATCAAGCGTGTGGCGAGCAAAGAGTCGAGTCCGCCAGATATCAGTGCCACTGCTTTGCGAGCTTGAGTCATCGCGGGATATCTCGCGGTTATGGACAGGAAGGTTGAGCGCCGGCCGGTCACCGACTTCTGACCGCGACCGGTTCGGTGCAGCGCCTGCCGATTGAATGGTGGGAAATTCTAAACCATTAAGGCATCGTCCGGACACCGGCAAGCCGTGCGCCGCGATTTCAGAATCCAGACAAGCGTTCCAGGCATGCGGAACTAATACCTTTTTACGCGCCAGAAACAAAACGGGTCCCCGTCAGGGACCCGCGAAAACACCTGCATACTGGATGAGCCTCTTGCATGTGTTCTGGCTCGTTTCAGTATGTGTTCTGACTCGTTTCCGAGTCTTAACTCCTCCCCGGTGGTTCGGGATGGTTTCAGTGACTTTCACCAAACCATGGGGCAGGAAAATATAGGAATCTCTGATGAATGTCCAACCTGGGCATAGAACTATTCTAATATGCAGCCGCGGATTTGATAGGAGGGACACATAAACCCCGGGATCGGGTTTTCATCCAGGCCGCATGGCCACGATACGTCTATATGTATAAGGAGGCGCGGATCCCTGTTCAAAACAGCTTGAAGTTTTTGAATGACCACGCGGAACCGCGGACGGTTTTTATCACCTAAGGGACTGGGAAGGGTGCTTATTTTATTGATAGCGGCGCCCCTCCAGGGTCCTGATATACTTCGCGCCCGGCTTCTTTCGCATGACGCATGGCTGCAAACCTGCGGATCCGGCACCTAGAGACAGTGACGCTATAATTGACATAACGATGGCCAGACCGAGACACACATCAGCGCGGGCAGGACGCCTGTTTCGGTGGGGTTTACGCATCCTGCTGTCGCTTGTGATCGTTGATCTGATTTATGTTGCGAGTATTTGGCCAGACTGGCAGCAGCTTGCTCACGGAACAGTCCCCCAATCGCGTTTTATGGACCATTACCAGGCTGTGCGTGCTGCGAACCACTGGCCGCGGCTGCGCTGGGACCCGGTACCACTATCGCAAATTCCGAAGTACATGCGCCGCGCCGTTATCGTGGCAGAGGACAGCCGGTTTTATGAGAATGACGGCTTCGATCTCATCGCAATCAAGGATGCCTTCGACTACAACATCGAAAAGGGCCGAATCGTGTTTGGTGCCAGCACCATCTCGCAGCAGACGGCAAAGAATCTGTTTCTGACGCCGTCGCGCAACCCGGTGCGCAAGTGGCATGAAGCATTGTTGACTTGGGGGATGGAGCACCATCTTACCAAGAACCGGATCCTCGAGATCTACCTTAATACAGCGGAATTTGGGCGCGGCATCTATGGGGTCGACGCCGCGTCCCGGGCCTACTGGGGAATACCAGTGTCCCAGCTGTCAGTCGTGCAGGCAGCCGAACTTGCCGCTTCCCTGCCAAGCCCGGTCAAAAACAATCCTGCTCACCGTGGCGTATTTTTTGTGCATCATATGCATAAGATATTGAGCCTGCTGGCACGCCAATACGAAGTTCCCTCCGGTACTCGAAATACAGGCCTGAATACCGATCATCCGGCTACACTGGTGCCCCCGGCCAACAATACAACCACGCCGGCACCAATCGAAGACGAGTCAATCGGCCCATTACGCACGATATAGCCGGATTGGAGCAATTCTGCAGCATCCATACACCGCCGGGGGCGGACAGGTTATAATCCTTCAATGTTTCAGCCGTTTAAATAAGAAACCAAAGGCCGGCTTTTGAAATTCCAGGACCTCATTTTTGCCCTCCAGCAGTACTGGGCGAGCCAGCGCTGCGTCATACTCCAGCCCTACGACGTAGAGATGGGCGCCGGCACGTTCCACACTGCGACATTTCTGCGCGCCCTGGGACCCGAGCCATGGCGAGCCGGATACGTGCAGCCGTCGCGGCGACCGAAGGACGGCCGTTATGGCGACAATCCCAATCGACTGCAGCACTATTATCAGTTTCAGGTAGTGCTCAAGCCTTCGCCCGACGATATCCAGGAACTGTATCTCGGCTCTCTGCGATGCCTCGGCATCGACACGCGTGTGCATGACATTCGGTTTGTGGAGGATGACTGGGAGTCCCCGACCCTTGGCGCCTGGGGACTCGGCTGGGAGATTTGGCTTGACGGTATGGAAGTGACTCAGTTTACCTATTTTCAGGAAGTCGGAAGCCTGCCGTGCAAGCCCGTGCTCGGGGAGATCACCTATGGCCTCGAGCGTTTGGCCATGTACCTGCAGGGAGTCGACAGTGTCTACGACATCGAGTGGACCGATGGCGTTAGCTATGGCGATGTTTATCGCCAGAACGAGAAGGAACAGTCCCGCTACAACTTCGAGCACAGCAATGTTAACTGGCTGTTCCAGCAGTTTAATGGTTACGAGGCTGAAGCAATACGCCTGCTTGCAGAGAAACTGCCGCTGCCCGGCTTCGAGATGGTCATGAAATGCTCGCATACGTTTAACCTTCTGGATGCGCGCGGCGCGATTTCCACGACTGAACGCGCCGCCTATATCGGACGTGTGCGAGCACTTGCGCGTCTTGTAGCGCAAAGCTATTTCGAATCGCGCGAAGCTTTGGGATTCCCGCTGTTGAAGAAAGCCGGCAACAAGAGCCCATGAAAAAGAAACCCTCAAAGGCAAAGGGCGGCAGGTCGCAGACAGCGAAGCGTCTTGGTGACTGCCTGCTGATCGAGATTCTTACCGAGGAGCTCCCGCCCAAATCGCTCCAGCGCCTGTCGCAGGCTTTTGCGGAAAATGTGTTCGAAGGACTGAGACAGCAGTCCTTCCTGACCGATGCCAGTACACTGCAGGCATTTGCCACCCCGCGGCGTCTTGCGGTAATAGTGTCGGCAGTATCCGGCAGGCAGCCAGATCGTGCTGTCGAACGTCGAGGGCCGCCGGTCAGCGCAAGCTACGACGCGGCCGGAAAGCCTACCGCTGCCCTCGCCGGTTTTGCAAAGTCATGCGGGGTTGATCCGGCGAAACTGGAAAAACGCGCTGGCGACAAGAGCGAGTATTTCGTGTACAGCTCAAAACAGAAAGGCGAGCTGTTGGTGCGACACCTGGCGGCTGTTGTCGAGGCGGCCCTTAAGAAGCTGCCGGTCGCGAAAATGATGCGTTGGGGCAGTAAAGACATCGAGTTCGTGCGGCCGGTGCACGGTTTGATCATGATGCACGGAACGCGAGTGGTGGCAGGCGAAGTGCTGGGGCTAAAGAGCACCAACAAGACCCTGGGACACCGTTTCCTGAGCCGCGGCAAGATCGCCGTTCCGCGCGCAGACTTCTATGCCGAAACACTGCACCGTTCCGGCCACGTGGTGGCGAGCTTTGAACAGCGACGCGCCGAGATTGACCGTGAGCTTCGTGCTGCTGCGCAGGGCATCAGCAAGAGCTGCCGCGTATTACCGGATGAAGGTGGCCGTGCCGGCTCCTCGATTACGAAGTGGCAGCTTGCCGCCCGGGAAGTGATTCAAAATAACGCGGTTTTGCTTGATGAGGTCACCGCATTGGTGGAGTGGCCGGCAATTTATGCTGGGAGGTTCGATTCCGAATTCCTGAACATCCCCATTTCCTGTCTGGCTTTGAGCATGCAGCTGCACCAGAAATATTTTCCACTGGTGCACCGGCAGGCAAATGGCAGCTTGCTGCCCGATTTTCTGGTGGTCAGCAACATTGATACGCGCACTCCCGGGAACATCATTCACGGGAATGAGCGTGTTTTGCGGGCACGCCTGAGTGATGCCAAGTTCTTTTTCGAGCAGGACAGGAAAACCCGACTTGAAGAGCGCGTGCCGAGACTGGCCAACGTTGTGTACCAGAACAAGCTTGGCAGCCAGCTCGAGCGTGTTCATCGAATCCAGAAGCTCGCTGGAGGGATTGCCGATCGGCTTGGCATGGTCAGCGCGGACAAGCTGGACGCAGAGCGCGCAGCCTACTTGTGCAAGGCTGACCTGCTCACCGAGATGGTCGGAGAGTTTCCCGAATTGCAGGGCATGATGGGATCGTTTTACGCCGAGGTCGACGGCGAGAGACCGCAGGTGGTGCAGGCAATCCGGGCTCACTATGCACCGCGATTTGCGGGAGACGGATTGCCTTCGGACAAGGCCGAAATCTGCGTTGGCCTTGCCGACAAGATTGATACGCTGGTTGGTATATACGGTGTCGGCCTAGTTCCTACCGGAGACAAGGATCCTTTTGGCCTGCGCCGCCAGGCGCTCGGGGTCGTGCGCATTCTGATTGAGCGCTCGCTGCCACTCGACCTGCGCGATTTGCTGACGCTTGCGCGCGGCTATTTTGCCGACGATGTCCTGTCCGGGAGCGTTGTTCAGGATCTCTACGGGTTCGCGCTTGATCGACTCAGACCGTATCTGCGAGACCGGGGTTTTCTGCCGGACGAAATCGATGCTGTGCTCAGTCTCGAGCCGGGACGTCTGGACCAGGCGCTGCTGCGCCTGGAGGCGCTGCAGGTTTTTCGGCGTCTGCCCGAAGCCGATGCACTGGCTGGCGCAAACAAGCGCATCCGCAATATCCTGCGGCAGTCAGGCCAGGGATTGTCGGGACAATTGAATCCGACCCTTTTCACGGACGAAGCTGAATTACGGCTGGGGCAGCAGCTTGAATCGCTGCGTCCGCGGGTTCAGGTTCTTATTGAAAGCGGGGATTTTACGGCAGCGCTCCGGCAGCTTGCGGGGCTGCATGCAGCCATCGACGAGTTTTTCGCCAGGGTAATGGTGATGGCGGAAGACCTCGCGGTGCGCAATAATCGGCTCGCACTGTTGAATGATCTCAGCAGCCTGTTTCTCGGTGTGGCTGATATTTCAAAGCTGCAGGGACGGCAATAGCATATCGTGCGTGAGCTACTGTGGAAGTCAGGTTGTACTCACCTGCGGTTGATCGCCCGTCCCGGAGACAACCAGGGGGTAGAATATGATGAATCCGGATTCCTACCAGGACATGCTTTCGGCAGTTCAGGCATTTCATGATAAGCACAAATTCCGCGAAACCGGCGGCGAGGAGCTTGCCTACAGGGTTGCGCTGATGGCCGAGGAGCTGGGCGAGATCTCCGCGTGCGTGACCAAGGGCAAGAGCAAGGAAGCCCTGGCGGAGGAAACCGCGGACCTGTTCATCCTGATCATCGGCACGGCGATCAGCGCGGATTTCGACCTGCGCCAGGCGTTTTGGGACAAGATGAAGAAACTTGGGGAGCGTCAGAGCCGCATGATCAACGGCCGCATCCGCGTTTCGGAATTTCGCGATTGAATACAGGCTGCAGTGCGATAGAGAAAACAACGTGAAAGAAGATCGATCGCAGACAAGGCATGCGCGCGACTGTTTCGGACTGCCTGCCACTGAAATTCGCCGCGCCCCGATTTTCCCTGCGTGTTCCCGGCCGGCGCGCGCAGCCTGCGTGACCCGAAGCATGGGCCGCATCTGGCGATATCCTACTAAAGGCGCGACCGAATGAAACTCGTAATTCTCAGCCGCGACGGCGTCATCAACAAGCCGCTCGCTGATGGAATCACGCAGCCGGATGAATGGTTGCCGATGACCGGAAGCCTGGAAGCGATTGCACGACTGCAGCGCGAGAATTACAGGGTCGTGGTTGCGACTGCCCAGGAGGGGGTCGCACGCGCAGCCCCGCGGATGGAAATGCTTAATCGCATCCATGTTCGCATGCTGGAGCTTGTCCGTAACAAGGGGGGTCAAATTGACGGCATCTTCATCTGCCCGCATGCTGCGGACGAAAAGTGCAGCTGCCGGCCACCGCGTCCGGGCCTGTACCAGCAGATTGCAGAACGGCTCAAGACGAATCTGTCATCGGTCTACGCTGCTTGTGCCACCATGGACGAAGTTGCGGCGGTGCGCTCGGCTGGCGCCCTGCCGGTGCTCATAGGTGACGCGAGCAAGGCGGGATCTGAAAAGCTGCCCGTGTATGCGAACCTTGCGGATTTCGTCGAAGCCTCGATAACGGGCAAAATCGACCGTTGATATGCTGATCCTGCGTTCGCTGCTTTTCAATATCCTCATGTTCTCGACGGTCGTCATTCACGCGATCCTTAGCCTGCTGACTGCCCCTTTTCCGGCGCATACGCGCTATCGGTTTATCAGCCTGTGGGCACGATTGCAGATTTGGCTGCTCCGGGTCGTCTGTGGCCTGACCTATCGGGTCGACGGCCGGGAAAATCTTCCGCGTGGACCTGCGATCATACTGGCGAAACATGAGTCCTCCTGGGAGACACTGGCGTTCCAGGAAATCTTTCCTCCCCAGGTCTGGGTGCTTAAGCGCGAGCTGCTACTGATCCCTTTTTTCGGCTGGGGGCTTGCTCTGACCCAGCCAATTGCGATCAATCGAGGCGGTGGCTCGCGCGCCCTTGACCAGCTTGTCAAGCAGGGCCGCAAGCGCCTCGAAAGCGGGCGCTGGGTTGTAGTGTTCCCGGAAGGCACGCGCGTCGCGCCCGGGCAGTCGCGACGCCATGCAATTGGCGGGGCGGTACTTGCAGCGGAGACCGGTTACCCGGTTTTGCCGGTGGCGCACAATGCCGGAATGTTCTGGCCGCGACACGGGTTTATCAAACGGTCCGGCATTATCCGTGTTGTTATCGGACCGATGATCGACAGCCACGGAAAGACTGCCCAGGAGATCAGGAAGATCACGGAACAATGGATGCGACAGGTCATGGACGATCTGGAGCATGTTCAAGGAGCAGTCGGCAGTCGATCCCAGGATGATGCCGCCGGGTGAACCGGGAAGCGAGACCAGCGTCAGTCGCGACTGTTATTGTCCAGATCCCGCTTGTGCCCGCCCACTGCGTCCTTGTGATCACTCCCGACATACGCGTTTGCGAGCACTGCGAATTCCTGCATTGACAAGGTTTCCGGGCGGCGCCCCGGGTCAATTCCAAGCGCGGCGATCGCTTCAGCCGGAAGGAACTGCTTCAGACAGTTGCGCAGGACTTTGCGCCGCTGGCTGAAAGCGGCCAGCACAATCTGTCGAAGACTATCCGGATTATCCACGGTAACCGGCGGTTGCCCGTACGGTGTCAGACGAACAACAGCCGATTCAACCCGTGGCGGCGGGGAAAAGGCGCCGGCGGAAACATGCAGCACACGCTCTACGCGGCAGCGCCACTGGACCATTACGCTCAGGCGTCCGTAGTCCTTGCCGCCGGGTTCGGCGACCAGCCGGTCGACGACTTCCTTTTGCAGCATGAATAGCATGTCCTGGATGCACGGACCGATTTCAAGCAGGTGAATGAGCAGCGGCGTAGAGATATTGTAAGGGAGGTTGCCAATCAGGCGCAGGCGCCGGCCGGGTGGCGCAAAACGGCAAAAGTCGACCTTGAGCGCGTCCGCCTGGTGAACGCTGAGTCCCCGCGGAAACGCAGTTTGCAGATACGCTACCAGATCGCGATCGAGCTCAACTGCATGTAGCGATGCTACGCGCTGCAGCAGCGCACCTGTAAGCGCCCCCTTCCCAGGACCGATTTCGACGATGATCTCGTCCGGACGCGGATCGAAATTCCCGATAATGCGCGCAATGACGACATTATCGTGAAGAAAGTGCTGCCCAAAGCGTTTGCGCGGGCGGTGGTCTCGCATCGCCATCATTTTCGGGCAGGACGATCCGGTCCCGAAACGGCGTCTCTCTGCGGCGACTTGCCTGACGCGAGTGTCCGCGCCAATGCAAGCGCTGCGCGCATGCTTGAGATGTCACACTGGCCCGTGCCGGCAAGCTCAAGCGCTGTGCCATGGTCCACCGAGGTTCGCAGGAATGGCAGGCCCAAAGTAACGTTGACCGCATTCGCAAAATCCCGATTCTTCAGTACCGGGAGGCCTTGATCGTGGTACATCGTCAAAACCGCATCCGCATTTTTCAGCTGGGCCGGGATGAATGCTGTGTCAGCCGGCACGGGACCGCGAAGACGCAGGCCTTTGCGCGAGAGCCGGTCGATGACCGGGCTGATTATCTCCAGCTCCTCACGCCCCAGATGACCCGACTCGCCGGCATGCGGATTGAGGCCGCAGACCAGGATCATGGGGTCGGGGATGCCAAAACGTGATTGAAGATCCCCGTGCAGTACAGTCAGGACGCCCGTCATCCGATCCTGGGTGATGAACGAGCTCACTTGGGCAAGCGGGACGTGAATGGTGACGAGGGCAACGCGCAGACCGGGACAGGTTAGCATCATTACCGGCTGCGTGCTGCCACTGCGCTGTGCGAGAAATTCGGTATGACCGGTAAATGCAATTCCGGCATCGTTGATTACCCCTTTGTGTACAGGCCCGGTCACCAGCGCATCAAATTCGCCGCGCATGCAGCCGTCAACCGCACGCTCCAGGGTATTAAGCACATAGCCGGAGTTGGCGGAATCGAGACGGCCGGGCTGGACGGGACGCCCAACCGCAAGTGGCAGAATAAAGCGGCGCGGCTTGTCGCCCGCGCTGCCGTCCCAGGGATCCAGCCGGATAGTCAACCCGAGGCGGCCGGCCCGCTGTGCGAGCATGTCCGGATCGCAGATGACAACCTCATGCGTAGTCGGCTCGGTCTGCGCCAGCGCGACACACAGGTCCGGTCCTATGCCGGCGGGCTCTCCGGGTGTGAGCGCCAGTATTGGCAGACTAGTCATGGCCCTGCGCAACCGGCGCGCCGGGCGGCCTGCGCTTACTCAAGATTCTTGTCAAGGTAATCCACATAGGCTTCATCCCGGAGCTGGCGCACCCATTGCTCATAGCGCTCGTCGGCCTTGCGTTCGTGAATTTGTTCCCGTGCGCTCGCCTCGTTGCGCTCGCTTGTTACGTCCTTCACCCGCCGACCGAGGACCTGAATCAGATGGAAACCATAAGGAGTATGGACCGGGGCGCTGATCTCGTTGATCTTCAGTGCGTCCACGGCCTTTTCAAACTGAGGCACCATCTGGCCGGGACTGATCCAGCCGAGATCACCGCCGTTCGACCTGGAACCGGGATCCTCCGAGTTTGCCCTGGCCAGGGCAGCGAAGTCTTCACCATTTTCAATGCGCGCACGCAGCTGCTCCAGCCGATTGCGCGCGTCCTGCGGTGTGACAAGTTCGTTGGTGCGAATCAGTATGTGGCGCACGTGTGTCTGGGTGACGGTCTGGATATCGCCGCCGCCGCGCCGGTCATTGAGTTTCAGGATATGAAAGCCATTGGAACTGCGCAGTACATCGCTGATATCACCAGGCTTCATCTTGGTCAGGGCATCGACGAACAGCTGCGGCAGCTGGCCGGATTTCTTCCATCCGAGATTCCCGCCTTCCAGAGCCTTTTCTCCCTGCGAGTTGGCAATAGCAAGTTGTTCGAAGTTTTCGCCGGCACGCAGCCTTTTAAGCAGGTCTTCGGCCTTGCGATGGGCCTTTTGAATAACCTCTGGTGAAGCCGAATCGGGAATGGCGATTAGTATGTGGGAGATATTGTATTCAGTGCCGCCATCACGATTGGCCTTGTTGGCCATGAAATTGTCGACCTCGCTTTGGGAAACAGTGACGCGGTCGTTGATTTCCTGATCAAGCAGCTGCTGGATTACGAGCTGATTGTGAATTTGCTGCCGAAACCTGACCGGCTCGATCCCTTCCTTGCCGAGGGTCTTGTAAAGATCGGGCAGGTTCGTATGGTTTTGCTGGGCGATAGTCTGCAGGGCCTCGTCGAGGCGCTTATTGCTGACCTTTATGTCCAGCTGTTTCGCAATCTGCAGCTGCAAGTGCTCGATGATGAGACGTTCGAGCACCTGTTTGCGCAGGACGTCTTCCGGGGGTGCCTGGAGCTTCTGAGCCGAAATTCTGCGCTCGACATCCTTCATTTGGCTGTCAAGTTCGCTCTCGGTGATTACGTCATCATTCACCACAACGAGTATCCGGTCGATTTCGCTGACCACCGGGGTGCTGGTCGGCACCGATGGTGCCTGCACAGCGCCAACGCACGGTGTTGCGGTGCTGACAAATGTCAGCACGAGCAAGGCGGGTCGCGCCAGACGGCGCAGCCGGTCGTGAATGAGCAGTGACAGAGTACGAAGGGTCGGACGCAGTATGTGCATGTCTGTGTTTTTACAAATCGACGTTCAGTCGCAGGCTTTTGCGTTTTTGACGCTACTTGGCATGGCTGCCAAGGATAGCACGATCTTGGCGTCTTAGGCTTGCTCCGGGGCCTGCACCGGACAGTGCCGTTTGGCCATTTGCCAGGGCGTCAAGATACACAGATCAGTCTGCCGGTGGTGGATTTGCCCGCGATCCGTCTTTTATGCCGAATCTGCCTCTGGCCAGCTTTTGTAGACCGGAAGCGGTTACTCGAAAATAAACTGGCCCTGCCGCAAGGGGCTTTCAATCGGGGTGCCGAGTTTGCCTAGCCCCGTCAGTTCCAGCTCGAATACAATCGAATTGTCGACCATTCCGCCTGGAAGGATAAGGTGCTGTTTTACAGCGCGGAAAGCCCAGCAGCAGCTCTGGTACTGCAGGCCGACATAGCCCCGCAGTGTGCGGTTATCGAAGAATGAATAGTTCCAGCGTGCAAGCCCGGTCCAGCGTGAAGACAGGAGCCACTGGGCCGAGATGTCGCTCTGGCCTTCCTGGTCGCGGGTGTAACGGTAGCCAAGATTGATGATACTGTCTTTTGCCGGGTGGTACTGGACGAGAAAACTGCCTGCCTGATTCGTATCCTGGTGAGTATCCCATTGAAGTCCGCTGCGCAAATACCAGACGGGTGACAGGCGCGCCTGGATTTCGCCGACGCCATCGGCGCTGGCGGTGGCCGGGCTGGGGCCAAGAGACGCAGGCAGCGCGATTGTCGGGTCGCGAAAATAGACAATTTTCCCGACGCTTACCCGAAAGTGCTCGATTCCCGTGTTTGTTTCCAGGAAGCGGCTGGACAGTCCGAGCACTGTTTGGTCAGCATCACCTACGCGGTCCGCGCCCACGAAGCGATTTTCGCGAAAAAGGTTGTCATAGCTGAAGTCGGGCAACCCGGAGTCGAACAGCGGCAGGGCATCCTGATTTCTGTAAGGCACATAGAGGTAATACAGGCGCGGTTCGAGCGTTTGCGTATAGGCGGCGTGCCCCCAGGTCGATGGGCGGTCAAATACCAGTCCAGTATCGAGACTGTAGATCGGCAGTGTGCGCTGCGGGGTGGTGTCCGCCGGAGCCGCGATGCCGTTGCCGGTCAGGTCATATCCGGTATAGCGGACACCGGCTTTGGGGATGAAAAAGGCGTATGAATTACGCAGCGGCAGGCTGATGCTCGGGTTTAAGTCCAGCCGCTGTCCGACGACGCTGGCACTGCGCTGGAAGTAGTCCCATTCGCTGTCCAGCTGCAGATGCGGCGAGTTCGGGGGGCTCGGCGCATTCGCGGAAAGCAGGAGCTGCGGCAACTGCTCGTAAGGCTGATCGGATGGCGGAATCGTCGGGTCGATTACCTGGTAGTCCGACACGTTGGCGCCGAATTGCCAGATGGGTCCACCGTAGTTCAGCTGAATCACGCGCGGCAGATAGGATTGGCTCGAAAAAGCAGTGTCTTCGTTCAGGTCCGTAAAGTAGGTCTTGTCAGAAACCCATTCCAGGTCAGCGGCGCCGCTCCAATACGGCGACAGGGTTTGGGAGTGTTTCAGAAACGCGGCCATGCGGCTATCGCCTGTGACCTGGTCATGAGGAAGATATTCAAAGTCGTCCGTACCCGAGTAATCGGCGCCGAGATAGCGAAACTCGTTCTGAAGCTGGAATCCGTGCCTGCTCATGATGCGAGGCGTAATGGTCGCATCATAGTTGGGCGCAATATTGATGTAATACGGCGCCGACAGGAATGTTCCGAGAGTGGTCGAATTGCCGAATCTTGGTGCCAAAAAGCCCGATTTACGCTGATCAGTCAGGGGGAAGCTGAAGTACGGCGAGTACAAAATCGGGACATGCATGAACCGCAAGGTTACATTGCGGGCAGTCCCCACTTCGGTGTCCTTGTTAAGGTCAAGGTGCGAGCCGCTGATCATCCAGTCATCGTGGCCGGGCGGGCAGGTTGTGTAGTTCATTCCGTCGAGCTCGAGTCCGTTCTGACCGTTGAACCGGATTGTGCTGGCCGCGCCGCGCGCGACATTGCCGGCAAGATGGAAACTTGCGGAGCCGGTGTAACCTGTCTGCTGGTCCAGGTGGTAATTCAGGACCGGGGTATTGATGATATCCCCGGCATCGTTGCGCACGGTGATGTTGCCTTTTGCGTCAACGTGGTTGTCGAGCTGATCGTACGTTAGTGTGTCGGCGTTGATCGAGGTATCACCGCGCCGCAGTTTGACGTTGCCCGTGAAGGTGCTGCTCTCGTTGACCTGGGATTGCGTATGATCAGCATCGATATAGATCAGGGGGTTATTTTCCCTCGACAGATGTCGACCTGCGTTCGGAATAAACGCCTTCATCGGTTGAACCTGGGGACAGCCGGGCACGGAGTCTGCGGCCTGTGCCTTAAAAAAAGGCCCAGCAGCGAGAAAAGCCACGCACGCCATACGCCACTTCAGGGGGGTACGAGGCATCATTATGCGGAGGCGATTATTGTGTGGAGCATAAAATCGCATAGAATCGCTGTGCCAGCAAGACGCCTTATCATGAACCGGTGCTGGTCGATGCACCTATCGGGCAGGTCCCGGGGAGTTGGAGAATATTGGACAAAAGGCTCGAGTTGCTGAAAAGGTGGGTCGAAGCCAGACTTGGCACCTCCAGCTACGATATCCGCGCAGCATCGGAGGATGCCAGCTTTCGACGCTACTTTCGCGTCACGGTCGACGGACGCACATATATTGCGATGGATGCGCCGCCTGACAAGGAAGATCTGCATTCCTATGTCGACATCGCCGGCCGTTTCCACGTGCTTGGGCTGAATGTTCCCGAAATCTTTCACCAGGACCTCACGCAGGGCTTGCTGCTGCTGACAGACCTCGGGGATTGCCTGTATCTGCGGCATCTTCGCGAAGAGAGCGTCGAGAGGCTCTACGGCGATGCCCTGGGTGCTCTCGTCGTTCTTCAGGCAGGTATTTTCAGCGACAGATCGTTCCTGCCCGAATACGATCAGGCGCTGTTGATGCACGAGATGGAATTGTTCCGCGAGTGGTATCTGTCGCGTCACCTCGGCGTCCCCATTGATTCAAGGCAGAACACGCTGCTTGATCGCAGCTTCGAGTTGCTCGCGCGCTCGGCCCTTGACCAGCCGCGCGTGTGGGTGCATCGCGACTATCATTCGCGCAACCTAATGATAACGCAGGAGAACAATCCGGGAATACTTGATTTTCAGGACGCAGTGCGTGGCCCGATCACCTACGATCTGGTATCTCTCCTGCGTGATTGCTACATCGGCTGGCCGCGCGCCAGAGTTGAAGAGTGGGCCTTGGGGTTCCATGCGCTGGCTCTGCAATCCGGTCTGCCCGTGTGTGAAGACGAAACCCTGTTTCTGCGGTGGTTCGATTTGATGGGAGTGCAGCGGCATCTCAAGGCCGCAGGAATTTTCGCGAGGCTCAATCATCGCGACCACAAGCCCGGGTATCTGACAGATATCCCGCGTACTTTGGGGTATGTGCTGGAGGTCAGCGCGCGTTATTGCGAACTGCAACCGCTGCATGAGCTGTTGCAAGAGCTGCAAATTGGGGGACCGGCAGATTGAAGGTCCTGATTCTGGCAGCCGGACGCGGCGAGCGCATGCGCCCGTTGACTGACCACACACCAAAACCGCTTCTGCAGGCTGGTGGCAAAAGCCTGATCCAGCACCTGATTGAGGCGTTCAAGCATGCCAACTTGCACGATCTGGTCCTCAATTACGCCCATCTTGGAGAGCAGCTTGTCGACGCGCTGGGCAATGGACGGGCATATGGCGTAAATCTCCAGTATTCACCCGAAACTGCGGGCGCGCTGGAGACCGGCGGCGGTATTTTGCAGGCGTTGCCGCTGCTCGACAGCGACCCGTTTGCGGTCGTTAATGCCGATATCTGGACTGATTATCCATTCGTACGTTTGCCGCAACGCCTGGAGGCGCTCGCGCACCTCGTGCTTGTAAATAACCCGGCACAGCATCCGCGAGGGGATTTCGTACTGAAAGAAGGGAGTGTTCTTGCGCCGGGCAGTACCGCCGCCCGCGGTTCCGCTACACTAACATTCAGTGGCATCGGTGTTTACCGCCATGCGCTGTTCGAGGGGTGCGTGCCTGGCAGGTTTCCCTTGGCACCGGTTCTGCGTTCGGCGATGGAGCGGGGCAAGGTGACCGGAGAGCATTATACCGGTCTGTGGCGAGATGTCGGCACACCGGAACGCCTGGCCGAACTCGATCGCGAGCTGATGGCGCATTAGCTGCCTTCCTGATACGCGACGCGAGGATGCAGTCCATCTATGACCGAGCCGGATATAGACTCCCTGCTTGAATTCGATTCAGTGTGGGCAGCCCATGTAAGAAAGCGATGGCTGCGTCTGATGGAGATTGCAGTCTGGGGCGACGTCAGGAGCAGCAAGCTCGGGGTCACGGGCAAGGTTGCCAGACGTGTTCTCGAGTTTGGAGAGAAGTGGCGATCGATCTTCAATGACCGGCGCTGGATTCCCCGGGCGCGAGAACGCGCGAAAAACATGCTTGGATCATGCCTCAATCTGCGCGACGGCCTGTTTTTGCTTGAAAAAGCCGCGAAGGATCTGGAAGGGGGCGCTGATTATGCAGAGTTTGGGCGGATTCTGGCGGAGTTGCATGAGGCGATCGTCGGGCCGTTATCTGAGCGGGAAAACCGCGTGGCCTCGGCCTTGGACAACCTTAACAGGGAAGGGATGGACGATTAGAGCGCCGATCCGGCCGTGGATTCCGCAATCGGCACTTCACAGGAGAGGTAGATAAAAAACCGGCAGCACTACATCCAGAAATGGATCGCCCGGTCGGAGGCTGCCGGTTCAGTACTGAATTGCAGGATAATGGTCCACCATAAACCCTCCATTTTCCGGGCCAACAGCTTTCCGTTTGAGAATCATCCCTGAACTAACGGTGGTCGCCACGCCACTTCGGGCGACCACCCGGACCAACCTGCCAACTGTTCGACTACTTCTTTTTCTTGGCGGCTTTTTTCTTCGTTGCTTTTTTCTTCGTTGCTTTCTTCGCAGCTTTCTTCTTCGTTGCCATGGTTTACTCCTTTACGTTGTGGTTAGGGGACTGATACGAAAAGAGGGACCGATAGTCCCTGTTGGCACTGCCCTGCAAAAAGGAAAAAACAGCCAAAGGCTGTCCTTTCACGACTTCCGTAGAACGGGGAAGACATCTCAATAGGGGAATTGGGCGGTACCGGCAACCACCGGTTGCCGAGAGGAATCTTTATTTTTGAACTTCGCAATCGATCCAATGTGTCTTCTAACCCCGTCGGTTTCAAACATTCGCATCGTTTGCTTCGGATCCGTTATTTCGCAATGCGCTGTTTGCTTTCTATGTCTTCAGCGTCAGCGATCGACATCGCGGCCCTCTATGATCAGGTGTAGCATGGTTTCACCGCGCGTCAAGCAGTACTTTAATGAGCGTTTTTAAAAAATGCAAACATTTTTTGCCGAAGAATTCCTGGTGATGATGTCGCGCAGTGATCGTTGATGTGTTGCGCGCATCTCATCCGCACTTCGAGTCGCCACAGTTGAGACAAGTCATGCAACCATCCATCTTGATTACTGCTTTGGTGGAACACTTTGTGCAAAGTTGCGCTTCGGCGGGGAACTCGCCGCTATCAGGACCATTGGTGTTGCCGCTTCGTGCCTCGTGAGCAGCGCGTTTTTCCGCGATGAACTTCTTTCTGTCCTCGTCAGGCTCCTCGACACGTATCATACCGATCATTTTCATGTGACATTCGATGGCATCTCCGATTTCTGCAACCAGAGAAGGAGTGTATTTGCCCTTCTTGAAGTACCCTCCGCGTGGATCGAATACGCTGCGCAATTCCTCCACCAGGAAGGTGGCGTCTCCGCCCTTGCGGAACACGGCGGAAATAATGCGCGTCAGCGCCACAATCCACTGGAAGTGGTCCATGCTCTTTGAGTTGATGAAGATCTCGAATGGACGGCGCTTCTCGTGCGGGGTGCCGGGATTCAGCACTATGTCGTTGATAGTCACGTACAGGGCGTGCTCAGTGAGGGGCGTTTTGATCTTGTAGGTATTCCCGATCAGCGTCTCCGGTCGTTCGAGCTTTTCATGCATGTGCACGACATTGGTTTCACCCGCGCCGGTCTTTGGCACGCCTGATTCGTCCTTGACCACCTCATAACCCGTGATTTTCCTGTCGATCTTTATAGCCATGTTGAATTCTCCGTAAATTCCGGTGCGAGCGGCAAAATCCGGACAAAGAGCCGTTTGGAAGGCCGCTGGTTAGAATTTGCCGTAATAGCCCTCTTTCAGGGCATCGTAAAGGTTTGCGGCGGAGTGTGTTTCACCGTCATATTCAATCTCATCATTTCCTTTTGCCTCCACAACCTCGCCATTTTCGAGCTGGAACCTGTAAATCGTGTTCTCCAGGTCCTTCTCCTTGACCAATACGCCCTGAAACGCCTGCGGGTTGAAGCGGAAGGTAGTGCAACCCTTCAGTCCCTGTTCATAGGCATACATGTATATGTCCTTGAACTGTTCATACGGAAAGTCCGTAGGTACGTTGGCGGTCTTGGAAATGGAGGAATCGACCCATTTTTGGGCAGCCGCCTGTACGTCTACGTGTTGCCGCGGGGAAATGGCGTCGGCGCTGACGAAGTAATCCGGTAGCCGCACTTCCGGGTTATCGGAGTTGGGGTCTGCGTCCGGATTGACGAGAGTACGGTAGGCAAGCAATTCGTACGAGTATACGTCGACTTTTTCCTTGGTCTTTCGCCCCTCGCGGATGACATTGCGGCTGTATTGATGGGCAAACGACGGCTCTATGCCGTTGCTGGCGTTGTTGGCGAGCGAAAGCGAGATGGTTCCCGTGGGGGCAATGGATGTGTGATGAGTGAAGCGCACGCCGGTTTCGGCAATGCGGTCAGTGAGTGCCTTGCCGAACTTCTGCATGTAGCGGCTGTATTTCGCCAGCAGTATCTTGCCCGGAACCTGATCGCCGACCTTGTAGCCGTCGCGTTTCATCTCCGGTCGCCTGGCGAGCATTTCTGCGGTGATCGTGAAATTCTCGAGGAGAATGGGCGCAGGTCCTTTTTCCTCCGCCAGGGTTACCCCGATTTCCCAGCCGACCTCGGCCATTTCCTGTGCCACACGCTCGGTAAACGCCAGGGAGTTGGGGTCGCCATACTTCATCTTCAGCATGGCCATTGCCGAACCGAGCCCAAGGAAGCCCATGCCGTGGCGGCGTTTGCGGGTAATTTCTTCCCGCTGCTTGCCAAGGGGCAGTCCATTGATCTCCACAACGTTATCCAGCATTCGAGTGAAAATCGCAACGACCCGGCGGTATCGGTCCCAGTCGAAGTGCGCTTCCTCGGTAAACGGATTGTCTACGAACTTGGTCAAATTTACCGAGCCAAGCAGACAGGAACCGTAAGGCGGAAGGGGCTGTTCACCGCAGTTGTGAGCATGCAGGCCATTGGCGTCGAAGGTATTAATGCCGGGAATTTTTACGTCATAGACATCCTCATCTCCATCTGCCACAACCGCGGCAACGCGCGCGGTGAAGCGCTCGCGGATCAAGTCGTGTCTGTGGCCGGCAATCAGCTTTTCAAGTCGCGATGTCTTGTCGGCGTCAGTGAACCCGACAAGTCTGCTGAAGCCGAGGAGATTCTCTCCCCCGATCGAAAGCTCATGCGGGGAGCCCGCGGCGGGGTCGGGGCGACTGTTTTTTCCGCCCTTCCATTCGCTGAAGCTGCCCGACTGCGCATCCCCGTGTACTATCGATGCGATTCCGAGCCTCAAGAGCATGCGCTGGACTGCATGCAGCATGGGAAGATCCGAAAACACCAGCCGCACATCTGCATCCCTGGGGTGATCGCCTGTAACGAAGCCGTCGGCATCGAACAGGCCGCGCAGGAACCCGCAGCAAAATTCGCTCGAGCCCCGCTCCAGAGCGGGCGTGAGCGTTTTCTCGCCCGGAAACATGCCGAGCTGCGCGGCCAGGGTCGCAAGACCGCCCAGCGCAAGCCGGTATTCGCTGCGTCCTGCCACGGCATGCCAGCCGTCGCAGCTGCTTAAGTGCGGAAGTGCCCGCGCAGCGCGCTCGGCCTCGACCATAACCGCATGCACGCCGGCAGATACCGGGCTTTCCACACCGTTTGCGGCCAAAGCCTGTATACATACGGAGAGTTCCGCCTCATCACGGTATAACGAACCATTTCCCACGAGCAGGCCAAGCAGATAGCCCTCCTCGCGCACGAGCTCGCCCGTCCAGAATACGTCGCCGCGGTGATCGTTGAGCAGTACGCGATCTCCGGTCTTGAGGTCTCCGGCCATGCACCATCCGGTTTCCGTGTTTTCCTGGTTGAAGCGCATTACGCGCCGCAGGCGATGGTCAGCGGTCAGGCGCAGGGAATGACCTTCGGCGGTCTCAAGACGCACCACCGGTTTGGTGGCTGTCCGGAAGAAGCCCGCAGCGCCGCTCGCGTGATCTGTGCCATCCACGCGCGCAAAGAAGGGCCGACCAATCAGTTCACGAACCTGACGCGGACCCTCGGCGGTGTGGACCCAGGTATCTGCTGTTACGCAGGGATTGGTGGCGCGAATGTCCTCGCAGAACCAGTTGTTATTCATCTCGTTGATCCGGTCGATCAGAATGAAACCTGGTTCGGCATAATCATAGGTCGAGGCCATGATCAGATCCCACAGTCGGCGCGCCGGCAGCGTCTTGTAGATCTTGCAGGCCACCTGACCAAGCTCGTTTGTGATATATCCTTCCGTTGTCGGCCAATGCCGCCAGACAATGTGTGTCCCGGCCTGATCGTATTCGGGCTTATTGGCCGGAAACGCCAGATCCCAGGTGGCATCGTTCTTCACCGCATGCATGAACTCGTCGGTAATAAGGCACGACAGATTGAATTGGCGCAGACGCCCGTCTTCGCGCTTTACGCGTATGAAATCCGTGATGTCAGGATGGGAAATATCGAAAGTGCCCATTTGCGCTCCACGCCGGCCGCCTGCCGAAGAGACCGTAAAGCACATGGCATTGAAGATATCCATAAAAGAGAGCGGGCCGGAAGTATAGGATCCGGCCCCGCTGACAAAGGCCCCCTTCGGACGCAGAGTAGAGAATTCATAACCAATGCCGCAGCCGGCTTTGAGCGTCAAACCCGCTTCGTGGACGGCGCACAGGATTCCGTCCATCGAGTCGCGCACGATTCCGGAAACAGTGCAATTGATGGTGCTGGTCGCAGGTTTGTGATCCAGCGCCCCGGCGTTCGACGTGACGCGGCCGGCCGGTATGGCGCCGTTCAGGAGAGCCCAGAGAAATTTCTCAAACCATTCAGCACGCTTTTCCGGAGTGTCTTCGACCTCGGCGAGTGCGCGCGCCACGCGGGAATAGGTTCCGGCGACGTCCTGGTCAATCGGCTCGCCGGACTTGGTTTTGAGCCGGTATTTCTTGTCCCAAATATCGTATGAGGCCGGTTGGAGCGGAATTTCAATGGGATCAATCTGTTGGGATTGTGCTTTCACGGCCTTCATTAGATAGCGACCTCCATCATGCGTGTTGGCAAGAACATGCCTATTTTAATGATCAATACAAAATACAACATATTGTGTCTGGCGGGCAATTTAGACCCATGAATTTGTGGTTGTCAAGAATTTTGATCTAGGCATCATGATTGTTAGTGAATACTGTGGCTGGCCGATCCGCGCTCTATATATAGTAGGGCCGATTCCGGCCCCGACCGGCCCCGGCCAACCCGGGTTTTTCTTTCAGATCCGGCGCGACAGGGGCCGGGTCCCTTCGGGGTGCGGGTATTCAGAAAATCCCCTTTTTGGAGCCAGCCGCGCCTGACAAATGCCACAGGCCAGGTTGTCGAAGTCATCCACAGAATGTGCGTCCGAGTTGATTGCAATCCATAGTCCCTCCTCCCGTACCATCCGGCATTGGCTGTCGAGAAGATCGAAACGTTCGGATTGGGCATTAATCTCGAGAAAGCAGCCGTATTTGGGAGCCTTGTCAGTAATTCAGGGTATGTCCACATCATGCGGCTCGCCACTGGCCGGCGGGCGTCCGCTCGAGTGCGCGAGAATGTCGAAACAGGAATGATCCATGGCCGTGACCATGCGCTCGGTCGGTCTGGCGCGCGACAGGTGGAGATGGCTATGTTAAGGCGCCCATCACAATATCGTACATCGCCAGGATCTTGTCCGGCAGGTCGAGCGCAAGTCTTCGAGGATATCGACCTCGATGCCTTTGAGCAAGATGATTCCGGAAAACTTTTTATTGAGCCGGTCAATCCCGTCACATTGTCTGAGCAGGCGCGCAGGGTCGAGAGCGTGCGCAATTGTACCGGCCTATGCGCGAAACCGCGGTGTTCCGGCGGCCGGCGTGGGGGCGCCGAATGACGGGCATTATCAGGTCGTCAGACGCCGGTAAATGTCGGATACCTTGAGCGGCAGCTTGCGCACCTCATCGATGAGCGTCCAGTTTACGGCGCCGTACATGTGCGGAAGATAATCGCGCGCTTCAGTGTCAATCGTGATGCAGAAAGGGTGTATGCCGTCGCGTTTTGCCTCGATCAGCGCCTGGCGCGTATCTTCGATGCCATAGTCCCCGCGATAGCCGTCGTAATCGTCAGGTTTGCCGTCGGACAGGGTAATGAGCAGCTTGGTGCGCGCTTCGACGCTGTTCAGCAGCTTTGTCATGTGGCGGATCGTCACGCCCATGCGCGTATAGTCCTGCGGCTTGATGCCGGCGATGCGCGCGCGCACCAGGTCTGAATACGGCTCTTCGAAACGCTTGATGCGGTATAGCTCGCAGCGCTTGCGCGTGATGCCCGAAAACCCGTAAATGGCGTAACGATCACCAAGTACCTCGAGTGCCTCGCATAACAGCACGAGTGCTTCGCGCTCGGCATCATTGATCCAGCCCTTGGTGGAGCCGCTCATGTCGACCATGAACATGACCGCGATATTGCGCTCAAGCTTGTGCAGCTTGGTCAGAACGCATTCGTTCATTTCCCGGCCGCGACGCATGTCGGCGTAGGCTTCGACCAGCGCATCGAAGTCGATGTTGTCGCCGTTCTTCTGCTTTTTAAGGAGCCTTTCCTCGCCGCGCAGCGCCTCGAAGGTTTTGCGCAGATTGGCGATGACGGCCGCGTATTTTTGCCGGGTGCGGGACACAAACGGGTCGTCCAGCGGATGAACGTCGATCTCACGCAGCACGCACCACTGTTTGCGGTAGTGCTGGCGGCGATAATCCCATTCATTGTAGAGAAAGGCGCCTTCTTCGTGGTAGGTCCCCTTCCAGACATCCTCGGGGTTCTTGTCTTCGCCAGTGCGGTTGTAGCCACCGTCGCCGGCAGCTACCAGGTATTCGTCCGGAATATCGCCCAGATCCTGGATAATGGAGCCCATGAGTGCCTTGACGTCGTCCGGAGGCGCTACGACTTGTCCATCCAGGGTCAGTTCATGGCGGATACCATCAGGCCTATCTGGATCTTCGCTGTGTTCCATGCGAAAGCGATCAGTGTCTTTCCCCGGTTCGGCGCCTTGTGCTGTCTGACGCTCACGCTGTTTCTTTTCGTCAAGCAAACGCGCAAGCGCGGTGCGGAACTGGTCCTTCTCGCGCGCCAGACGTTGGGTCATGGCCTGTTCCGCCCGCTCGGCATACAAGGTTCCCTGGTAGCACAGTGGGGGAGGCAGTACTTCGTCGTACAACGCCTGCAAGGCATCGACGCTAGTCTGGACTGAAGCCGAAGGCGCACGCAGGCACGCTACCGGTTCCTGCCACGCGTCCGGATAGGCATTTTCGCCGAGGTTGCCCCGCAGCTGCCGCATATCACGATCCAGGCCCGGCAGCTCGGCGGCAAGACGTGCATCCAGACGCACGGTCTCGAGCGCATGGAAAATCTGTGCAGCCCGGTCGGCGTCCGGAAAACGCGCGAACACCTCGGAGAGGTTCGGACGGAAGGTGCCGTACCAGGTCTGTGCCCATTGGTGCGCCACCATCGCCTTGTACAGGCGGAAGTTGTCATTTTTGTCGCGGAAGCGGGTGATACATTCGGGCAGAAACAGGGTATTGGTATCGGTGTACGCTTCTTCGTTGGCTTCGAGCTTGAGTGCCCGGCCGGACAGGCCTCGAACGAAGAGTTCCAGAACGCCCGAGATGTCATTGAGTGTTACACCGCTCACGCGCGTCCGCGCGGCGCTTGCGAAAGTCGTGATGTCGCGAAATACCGCGCTCGCCGGATAAAGCCCCATCTTGTCGTATACGTCCATTGCCTGGATGATCCAGCCTTCAATGTCCTCGCGGTCCATTAGGCGCAGACCCTCGGGCGCATGGGCGGCGAACTGGTATGCAAGCTCGGCATTTGTTTTGGCGATGATGCTGACCCAGTGCAGCACGAACTCCTGCCTGTCACGCTCGAACTCTTCAAGTGCCGTGGACAGGCCGATTGCGGTGCGCCGTGAGGACAGTACCGGGTCGAGGTACTCGTCGAGTTTCTCCTCGAGAACCGCGGCGCTGAGAGATTCGGATGATGTCATGTTGTCGAGGCAGGATGGCCGCGGGCGAGCGTCGCGCGCAGGCTTCAGAACAGGGACGCGCTCAGCTCATTGACTGCCGCAAGCATTTCAGCGTCGTCAGTGAGCGCTTCGGCAATAGCTCCGCGGCAGGCGCGACGCGGTTCGATTCCGGTCGCCATCAGCTTGGCAGCGTGCACGAGCAATCGTGTGCTCGCACCCTCGTCCAGGCCGTTGCCCTTCAGGTTGCGTGTCATGCCGGCAAACTTCACCAGTCTGCCGGCGGTCTCGGTGTCGACGCCAGATTCGTGCACGATGATGCGTCGCTCGAGCTCCGCCTGCGGGTAATTGAACTCGATCGCCACGAAGCGCTGGCGTGTGCTCTGTTTCAGGTCTTTAAGCACACTTTGGTAACCCGGGTTGTAGGAGATCGCAAGGCAGAATTCCGGCGTGGCCTTCAAGAGCTCGCCGGTCTTTTCTACCGGCAGCACGCGCCGATCATCAGCCAGCGGATGGATCACGACGGTTGTGTCCTTACGCGCTTCTACGATTTCGTCCAGATAGCAGATGGCGCCGATGCGAACGGCATGTGCGAGAGGGCCGTCCACCCACACGGTTTCGCCTGCGGTGATGAGGTAGCGGCCGACCAGATCGGATGCAGTCAGGTCGTCATGGCAGGAAACCGTGACCAGTGGACGCTTGAGGCGCCACGCCATGTGTTCCATGAAACGCGTTTTGCCGCACCCGGTCGGTCCTTTCAGGAGCAGCGGAATCTGGTTGCGATAGGCCGCCTCGAACAGCGTGATTTCGTCACCTTGAGATTCATAATAGGGTTCGCTCCGGACCAGATATTCCTCGGTGTTCAATGCACGCGCTTTCACAAATTCCCCTAAGTTATGAACAGGTATAAGGCCGCGGCAGCACGGCATCCGGGCAATCAGCTGATAATCCGACGGTGCCAGTATGCCAAAAAAAACTCCCCATGAAAAAAATGATTGACGCCCATCTGCCGCTTCTCTGAAAATAGGCGGTTTGACGTCTGCCAGCCATGTACGTCTGATACAGGCGGTCTATCAAGTCATACAAAATTTAAATCCGACAATAATGCGTTAGACAGTGGCGGGAAAGGGGGTAGCACGGTATGGTTAGCGCCCTGAATTTATTGCTGGTTTTCTCAGCATCTTGCCCAGGTTTTCCGAGAGACACGTGACGGAGGTTAGTCAATGGCGGGCGTAGTCGCGACAAACGAGACCATCCTGGTCGTAGGCGGGGGCATCAGCGGCATGACCGCCGCCCTCGAAGCTGCTGAATGCGGCAAGAACGTAGTACTGGTTGAGAAGAATCCGTCGATTGGCGGCCGTGTCAGCCAGCTTTATAAGTACTTCCCGAAGCTTTGCCACCCTACCTGCGGCATGGAGATCAACCTCCGGCGCATTAAGGCGAACAAGCGCCTGCGCGTCATGACCCTGGCGGAAGTCGAGAAGATCGACGGCAAGGCCGGCGATTACAGCGTTTCGATCCGGCTCAAACCGCGTTACGTGAATGAGAACTGTACTGCCTGCGGAGCCTGTGGAGAGGCAGTCAGCGCGGAAATCGACAATCCATTCAACTACAAGCTGAACAGGATGAAGGCGGCGTATCTGCCCTTCACCATGGCGTACCCGCAGCGCTATGTACTTGATCCTTCCATCATCGGCACAGCTGAGGCGGAAAAGGCCAAGGGCGCATGCAAGTACAGCGCCATCGATCTGGATGCTAAGGAAGAAGTCATTACGCTCAAGGTCGGCGCGATAGTCTGGGCCACCGGCTGGCGCCCATACGACGCGGCCAAGATCCAGCCATATGGTTATGACCGCTACGCGAATGTCATCACCAGCGTCGAGTTCGAGCGCATGATGGATCCCTTTGGTCCGACGGGCGGGAAGCTGCTGCGTCCATCTGACGGCAAGGAAGCGAAGGACGTGGCGTTTATCCAGTGCGCTGGTTCGCGCGACCGCAATCACCTCAAGCACTGCTCGCGCATCTGCTGCATGGCATCGCTCAAGCAGTCGACTTATGTCAACGAGCAGTTCGGCGATCAGGCGAAGTCGACCATCTACTATATCGACATTCGCGCAATCGACCGCTTTGAGGATTTCTACCAGAAGGTTCTGGCCAACCCCACCGTCAAGTTTGTCAAATCCAAGGTCGCCAATATCACCGACGACAAGGCGAACGGCGATGTCATCCTGCACGGCGTCGATACCGAAGGCTATCACCGCTACGACAATCGTCATGACCTGTGTGTGCTGGCGATAGGCATGGAGCCGAACGTGGATGCGCGCAGCATCCCCGGCGGTGTGCATGCCGACGCGAGCGGATTTATCGAGGCTGATCCGGCAAACGGCGCCATCTTCGGCGCTGGCTGCGCTACCAACGCACTGGATGTGAATCGCGCCGTTCAAAGTGCGACAGCCGCTTCGCTGCGCGCAATCCAGGTAATAAATAAAGTTTCGAGGGCGGAGGTTTAGACATGGCAGACATGAAGATCGGCGCCTACGTGTGCAAGGGCTGTGGCCTGGGCGAACGTCTGAACACGGCTCAACTGGTGACTGTGGCGCAACGCGAGGGCAAGGCCCAGGTGGTGCGCGAGCACGAATTTCTGTGCAACAGCGCCGGAGTCGCCATGATCCAACAGGACATTGATAAGGAAGGCGTCAATCATGTGGTCATCGCGGCCTGTTCGCGGCGCGCGAAGACGGATGCTTTCAGCTTCGAGAATATCGCGATTTCCCGGGCGAATCTGCGCGAAGGCGTTATCTGGGTGCAGCCGGACACCGCAGAGGCGAAAGAGACCACGCAGGAGATGGCAGCGGATTATGTGCGCATGGGCTGTGCCGAGGTTGCCAAAATGCAGCCGCCGCAGACCAACCCGAACCACGGAAACAACAAGCGCATCCTTGTCGTCGGCGGCGGTATCAGCGGATTGACTTCAGCGATCGAATCGGCGAAAGCCGGTTATGAGGTACTTCTGGTCGAAAAGACCGGCGCGCTCGGCGGGTGGGTAGCAAAGCTGCACAAACGCATGCCATCACGCGAACCCTATGCTGACCCCATGGATACCGGTCTGGCGGAACTGCTCAAGCAGATCGAATCTGACAAGAGAATTAAGGTATATCTGAGTTCCACCATCAGCCGCACAAGCGGTGCGCCCGGACAGTTCAGCGCCGATATTTCGAAGGAGTCCGGCGGGACCATTACCGAAAACGTTGGCGCCATTGTCATGGCGAGCGGTTTCGAACTTTACGACATGAACAAGCTGCCGGAACTCGGTGGCGGCAAGAGCCCCGATGTTGTGGATCAGGCGGGTCTGGAAAGGCTTGCGAAGGCCGCAAACGGCGGGTTGATCAAGCGCCCTTCCGACGGCAGGGAAATAAAGAGCGTAGTGTTCGTGCAGTGCGCGGGCCAGCGTGATCCGGGTGGCAAACATCTTGCATACTGCTCGGGCCATTGCTGCAATACCAGCATCAAGCAGGCGATGTATTTCAAGGACTCCAATCCCGACGTGGATACCGTGGTCATCTATACCGACCTGCGGACCCCGGGTAACGGCGAGGATTTCTACCGCAGCGCCCAGAAGAAGGGTGTGATTTTCACCAAGGGCACAGTCAGCGAGGTGGTTCCGGGCAGCGAGCTGCAGGTGAAGTTCAAGGACCTTATCCTGAACGACGACGCCGTCGCCAAGGCCGACCTCGTTGTCCTTGCTACCGGCATGGTCGCCAACTCCGGGGTCGATATCGATGCCGCCGGCGGCGCACCGAATGTCGAGGGTCAGCCTGAGGTTGCCACGGGAGGTGAAGTCAAGCCGGTTTCGATCCTGAATCTCAGTTACCGCCAGGGCAAAGACCTGCCATTGCTGAAGCACGGTTTCAATGATTCGCATTTCATCTGTTTTCCGTACGAGACGCGGCGTTCGGGTATCTACTCCTGCGGGCCGGTACGCCGGCCCATGGATGTGGTGCAGGCAATCGAGGACGCCACCGGAGCCGCCCTCAAGGCGATCCAGGCAGCGGAAAGCGCATCACTCGGGCGCTCGGCGCATCCACGTTCCGGAGATTTGAGTTTTCCGACGGTTCGGCGTGAGGGTTGCACACAGTGCAAGCGTTGTACGGTCGAGTGCCCGTTCGGTGCCATCGATGAGGATGAGCAGCGATATCCGCTGTTCAATGAGTCCCGCTGCCGGCGTTGCGGCACATGCATGGGTGCTTGTCCGGTACGCGTAATCTCGTTCGAGAACTACTCGGTGGATACCGTGGGTTACCAGGTCAAGGCCGTCGATATGCCTGACCAGTTTTCGGAAAAGCCGCGCATTCTGGTTCTGGCCTGCGAGAACGATGCCTATCCGGCGCTCGATATGGCGGCAATGAACAAGATCCAGTACAGCGCGTTCGCACGAGTTGTTCCGGTGCGCTGCCTCGGGAGCGTCAACACCATCTGGATTAACGATGCATTGACCAGCGGCTACGATGGTGTGCTGCTAATGGGTTGCCAGAAGGGTGAAAATTACCAGTGCCACTTCGTGAAAGGCTCGGAGATGGCGCACTATCGCATGAGCAAGATCGACGACACGCTGAAAGGCATGTCGCTTGAAGTGGAGCGTGTCCAGACCTGCGAAGTGGCGATCACCGACATTCACCGCGCACCGAAGATCATCAATGACATGGCCGAGACGATCCAGAAGATCGGCTTGAGCCCCATGAAGTTCTAGGAGCCGATCATGAGCGAGCTTAACGAGGTAATGGTTGAAAAGTACCGCAACGACTTCCTGAAGGAAGTTGAGGCGAACGTGGAGGAGGGCAACTGGGTCAAGATGTGCATGCAGTGTGGCGTCTGCTCCGGTTCCTGTCCTTTTGGTCCGCACTGGGAGCATCCGCCCCAGGAGATTTTCATGATGATCCGCGCCGGAAAGCGCGACGAGGTCCTGAAGAGCGAATCCATGTGGATGTGCACGTCCTGTTACAACTGCATCGTGCGCTGCCCGCGTGAACTCCCCATTACCCATATCATGCATGGACTTGCTAATTATGCGCACCGGCTCGGGCTTGCGCCAAAAATGAACCCGACCCGCCGCTTCGCGAAGATTTTCTGGCAGAACATCGTCAAGGGCGGGCGCGTCAACGAGCTCAAGCTGTCGATCGGGCTTTATTTCATGGGTGGATTCGCGAGCGGCATCAAGAAAGGTCTGGAAATGCTGCCGGTGGGGCTTGGAATGTTAAAGTCGGGCCGGCTTAATGCCTTCGGTCTTTTTGGCGGGGGCAAGTGCAAGGGTGCCGGCGACATCCACAGGATGCTGAAAAAGGCCCAGGAAATCGAGAACCGGCGCAAGGGTCTTGCGTCGTAAATCGTGCGCGCAGACAGGTTACCGACCGGAGAAAAACCCGAGTCGGATTTTGGAAGAAGTCGCAACCGGGCCGGGCGCAATTTGCGGGCCGGGACCCATCAGGGCAAGGACATTGAGCCCGACATGGCATGAATAGCGCAGTTGTGTTGGAGAATTAGCGATGGCGAAAAAAGAGTATTCCTTTTATCCCGGTTGCTCCTCGGAGCGCAAGGCGTCGGCGTCGAATTACATGGTTTCGGTCGAGTCCATGTGCAAAACGCTGGATATCAAGCTCAACGAAATCCCCGACTGGAATTGCTGCGGCGCCTCGATCGGCTACGCCGAGGGCGGCGAATTGCCGCGCCACGCAATGAATGCGCGCAATATCGCGTTGTCCGAGAAGCACAATCCAGGACAGGACATTGTTGCGACCTGCGCAGCCTGTTGGCTGGGTGCAAAGGAAACCCATGAGCGTCTGTCGGCATCAGAGCAGATGCTTGCGGACACCAAGGAAGCTCTTAAGGAGGCGGGCCTCGATATCGAATACAAAGGTGACGTGCACATTCGTCACATGGTCGAAGTTCTGATCGAAGACCTTGGCTATGACGCGATGGCCAAGCCGGTGGTCAAGCCGCTTGAGGGGATCAAGATCGCGGGCTATGTCGGCTGCCAGACGAACCGTCCGTTCGGTGTAGACGGGGAGTCGTTCGAGAACCCGAAGTACCTCGACAAGCTCACGGAGATCATGGGTGCCGAGCCGGTCGAAAAATACGACCAGAAGGTGACCTGTTGTGGCGGGGCGCTTGCGTTCAGCGAGCCCGAGAAGAGCCAGGCGCAAATCAAAAGGATTATAGAGTCCGCCTACGATTTCGGTGCAGAGATGATTGTCACTCCCTGCCCGGTATGCCAGATGAACGTCGAAGTCTACCAGGGCCAGATCAACAAGAAGTACGGGACGAAGTTCAATATCCCGGTCACTTACTACAGCCAGCTCATGGCCGTTGCCTATGGCGCCAGCGCCAAGGAAGCGGGGCTGGATGGCAATATTGTCAGGGCTTCGCGCCTGGAAGAGATTGCGGCAAAACCAACCCGTAAATAACCGAGTAAGCACTTGCTTTCACCATGCCCCGCAATTGCGGGGCATTTTTTTCTTAATGACAAGTTGCTGACGACGGTTGCTTGACCCGCCATTTCTTTACCTTCTCTGTGCAATTGGCAATGCCATTTGCCAGGAGTAACTGTGGTTTTGGCTGGGCCATGATTCAATCCCGTTACTGACGTGGAGGAAACGCCATGCGCATTGAAACCACAGATCCAATCACAGGCAACACCATCATAAAGGCACCCGAGGGACACCCCTTCGTCATTGAGGGAGGTGGCGAAGGGGCGTTGAAAATCTTCTTCGAAACCGAGGAAAGCAAAAGTGCTTATCTTGACGTCGAGGTGGAACATCTGCCGGAAGGGATTTCAGCACCTATCTCGATAATCCGGTCCCGATGGGAGGTGATGCGCGCCACCAACGAAATCAAGCTCTCCCTTGCAGGTGCAGCGCCACCTGCCAAGTCAGGCTGGATCCCACCTCTGCCGACGGTGATAGCGCCGTAAATAATTGCCTTTCGCTCTTTCCTGACCGTCAGAAAACACTGCGGTGGTCAGGATCGCAGCCCGCCAGCAACCGTCTCCAGTCCGGCTGTGCGCCCAGACTTGAAAAGGTGCGGCGCCACCGAGTAAGAAACTCTGGTTTTGTAATCCTCGAGCCAATTTCGCCCGAATCAGCCCATCAGCAAGAAATGCAAAACCGGCTGCCCGAGGCGATATCTCCAGTTTCCATCCGCCTGTTGCAGTCTCATCGCGATTAGCGCGCCGATCTTTTGAATGCGGTCGGTCCATTGCCGCCCAAGCTTTTTCCTCGCGAGGGGTTACGGCGCGCTCGTCCAGGGATTGACGCGCAACACCCGCTGGAAGCGGAGAAAACGAAAAAATCCGCAATTATCTCTCGCAAGGTCTTGGGCGCGGGTCCGACAGCAACGATTCAAGTTCATAAAAAGCCGAACCAACCGAATAATCATATTACGGAAATTAAAGCCAGAAGGCATTTTCCTTTGTGGCGATGATCCACGCAAGAATCGACATGAACTGACGCAAGCGCCGAGTTCTTCCAAAGCAAGTTGGCTTTTGCAGAAAAATCCTATGTAAGGAAATTCGGTTTGCGTCGACTATATACACAGATACGGTGCATTAAGGATCCGCAAACGTGTATATCGGTCTAGTCATATGGAATTTCCATGAAGATAACGAACATCAAGGCTTTTCCGGATCTGTTATGACAGCAGGTCAAAAGCCCGTTTCCATCGCTCAAAATGGAATTGTAAGCCCTGGCTGTCGGCCGACCGGACCGGAAGATCTCATAGCCGTATTATCAGGTGCAATGTGCACCAAAAATCCATCTCAATTTAACCCAAAACAAAATGGAAACCGCATCATGAAACAAAATTTGCGTTTTGCCGGCGTTTGCATCGCTGGTCTGCTCACTGTCACTGCCCCCCGCGTCGACGCGCTGAACAAAAGCACTTCCTCCCTGCCTCGATTTCTGGTCGGCGCCTTTCCAGCGCCACCCATGGGTCCAGGGCCGGGCAAGCTTGCCGTGGTGCCAGTGCAAAAAGGTGCTCCCTATGCGCTCGATTTTGGTACAGCCGGCAAGCAGTCCGGCAACAGCTTTTATGTGGCAGAGGCCGGCGATCTGGTCTTTGTTCCCAGCATATCCGGCACGACCGAAGTTCTCAGTATCCGCACGGGCAAACCGGTGAGGCAGTTCAATAGCATTGCCGGAGGACGAGTTGCCGCGGTGTCAGCCGATCATTCGTTGATATTCGTACTGTCGGCGAAGAGCGTGGTCGCGTACGCGGCCAACAACGGGAAAATACAATTTCAGGTTCCATTTGGCGGCAATGCGCTATCGTTCAATGCCGACGGTAGTCGCCTGTATGTTGGCGGCAACATGGATAATTCAATCGCCGAAATTGATCCTTCCAGCGGCCGGATCCTGCGCCAGATCCCCATCGGCCATTCAGGCGACCTGGCATGGGCGGGCGGCTTCCTATTTTCAGCGGATATCCAAAGTGGCGTGATGACCGCATACAACCCGGTGACAAACCGGACTTACCCTATGCCTACGCCGGAAGTTGATCCGAATTTCACATACAGCAAGATTCCTTCCGCAACCGCCGGCTTTATGCAACTCGCCGTCAGTCGCGACCAGCAATACGTCTATGCCGCCGGATTTTCGGGCCACATCCTGCGCTTCTCCTCCAGGAAACCGGCCTATCTTGGACAGGTCTCTGTGTCTATTGATGGCCGCGGGCCGAACAAGCTGAGCGGTTTGACCGTTTTGCCCGACGGGGCGACGGCAATCACAACTGTTGAAAACCGGAACGAATCCGTCATCGTCGACCTGGACAGCGGCAAAATCACAAAACGTCTCCCGGGTATCGCCAGTAATCGCTGGATATCAGCAGATTTCGTTTCAGCTTCCGGTGTAGTCGAAATGCCCAGCGACCACAGTTTTTCACAAACCGTGCTTCGCCTGAAGACGGCAATTCGCAAGCGCCATCTGCAAGTCGCTGCCGTTGTTGACCATGGCGCGGCCGCAAGAAAAGTGGGCCTGTCACTGCGTCCAACCGAGCTTGTGATCTTCGGCAACCCGGTCGTGGGTACCAAGCTGATGCAGGTAAACCGGCAAGCGGGGCTCGATTTGCCGCTCAAGGTGCTGGTCTGGGAAGATGCCCAAAACCGGGTTCGGTTAGATTACGTCGATCCGGCAGTTATTGCCGGGCGCTACGGTATTGATCCCGATTCGAAACCAATCAGGATGATGACCCGGGTCCTGGACGCAGTTGCTCACGACGCAGCAGGATCCTGAGGGGTTTGCCTGGGCGCTGGGCTTTGGCAGCGTCCAGGAAGCGTCAACGACAAGACTTCACAAGACCGTCTAATCGAAAAGGCCAGGGAAAATCGGCAGCGGCAAAGAGCAAACCACCCTCCGCCGCCGAGGCGGCGGAGGGTGATGGATTACGGCTTTCCCTTCGCGATCAGAAAAGTATAACGATCGGCAGACTGCCCGCTGTCAATCACGGTGTTGCCGGTCTGCTTTGCCCAGGCCTGCACGTCTTTGATTGAACCCGGATCGGTTGCAATCAGCTCAACGCGATCGCCATCGCCGACGCTATTGATCGCCTTCGACAATCTGAGGATCGGAAGAGGACAATTCAGACCACTACAATCGAGACTCATGGTACCCATGGTACTTCTCCTTGGCTTGTATTGATGCAATTGGGGACGCACGCGACGTCCCGCCTTCACTCGGCAGTGCCGCGTACCGCGCGTTGGTAGCGGTCGAGCAGCGCCGGGCTTTCGATGGAGCCGTGGTGATGGGTCTGTCGCCAGCGGCCGGATAGTTTGCGAAAAATGCGGCTGGTACGAACCGCAAGTTCGACCTCGATGCCATCGCGCCGGAAGTATCCACGTTCACGGCCGACAACGTAGAACATCCCCGCGGCCTCATGCAGGGTGTAATCGTAGAATTCAACATAGACCAGCACCGGACCGGTAAAAATGCGCGTGTACACCTCTCGAATTGCCGGCCAGCCACGACAGATATCGCCGAGCGGATTGTCCATCACAGCTTCATCCGATTGCGCCCAGTTCTCGCTCATGGCCGAAAGATCGCGGCGATTGAAAGCACAATAGAATCCGACCAGCGCGCGCTGTGCGGGAGTGAGCTCTGCCAGTGGTTCATTGCCCGTTACTGGGGCTTTCTCCGGAATCATCGCGTCCTTCTCCGTCGTTGATTCGAATGCCATGCAAAAACGAACGCACATGCGTGTTCGCCGCCACCTGCAGATCGTCACTCCGGTAGTCCGGGTTCTGTACTACCGTGCGCATCAAACCAAGACCCAGCAATCCGGAAAAGAAATCGCGTGCATAGAGCTTCGGATCGCCGGCTAGAAAACGCCGATCATTCTGTCCTTCCGCGATTTCATAGGCGACGTAATCGATAATGCGTTGAAAATGCTCCCGGATCAGATCTGCAGTACTGTCGTCCTGCTCGAGCGCAGAATAGAGAATCAGCCGAAGCCAGGCAGGTTCGGCCTCGGTCCGTTCCAGGATCCAGGCGGACAGACGCCGAAGTACATCTTCCAGGTCGTAACTTTCGGAGTAGTACAGAAGTTGTTCGATCTCGGTGAAGTGCTTGCGCGCACACAGCTCATCGAGAATCGCATCGTACAATTCGCGCTTGGTCGGAAAGTGCTGGAATACCAACGCGTCGCTCGTGCCCACGCGATCGGCAATGTCCTTTATGCGGGTTGCGCGAAACCCCTGGCGAGCAAAGAGTTCAATCGCCGCGCGTACGATCAGATCACGCCGTTTCGCGGCTGTCAGCTTTTTGCGAACTGGCTTAGTCATAACTCACTTTGTAGCGACTAAGTGACTTCTTGTCAAGCTTGCAGCCATTGGAATTCATCATCCGCTATAACTGCGGGCAGGATGTTATTATTAATATTCAACACGTTACGATAACACAGCCACGCCTGTCGGCATATCAGTTTGCCTGCGTCTCTGCCAGGTGGTTGGGTCTGATGACCCGGGTTTACAAGGCCCGAAACAACGATCTTCAGAAGCGGCGATCAACCGCGTGATTGAATATCAACTCACGGATGAATTACTGCTGCGGAAAAAAAGTCTCACTGCACGATGAATTGCCCTGACCTCGTCAGGGAACCTATCACCCCACTTGGTGCGCGCAGTTCAAATTTGGCGGAAAAAAGGACCAATGCGCCGGATCACGATCGTCCGGTCAATCAGATGCCGCAACAAAAAACGATTCCCGGCAAAACCGGACAGACTGGTCGCGCACATGGCCGGGCGTCCCACGGGATCTTTCCCAGGCCGAACGAAAAGACCCACTTCAGTGGCCTGAGCCAACGCCATGGCCTGAGACCAAAAGCTACTGTGAATCCGAAGGAAGACTTTTTTCCTTGGCGACCGGCTTGCCCGGAACCGGTTCCTGCGGCTCATCTTCGTCCATCAGGATCTGATGTGCGGGCCCCTCGAGGTCATCGAATTGACCGGCTTTGATTGCCCAAAGAAGACTGAACGCATCTAGCGCAACCAGCACAACGGCCATGGGAATAAGCAGGTACACTATGTCCATAGAATTCAAAGCCTCAGTGCGTTCAATCGGCACGCTAATCCAATCATTCGCTACCCAGTTACTGGCCGTCCCGCCCACCCAGACCCGCAAGGCTGTGCAATGCGGATAATTTCCTTTTCGTTACTCAATCCTACGCCGATCGCTGGCCAGTGTCCTGTCTGCGGGTACGCGCTCTACCAGGCGCAGCGCATTCATCACAACCATGAGGGAGCTTGCCGACATGCCGAGCGCAGCAACCCATGGCGGAACATAACCCATGACCGCCGCCGGAACAGCAATTATGTTGTAGATTACCGCGCGCGCGAAATTCTGGCGAATAATACGCATTGTCTTGCGTGCAGTATTAATTCCGGCAAGCAGGTTCCCGAGTCGACCGGACAACAAAATCATATCCGCCGACGCAGCCGCCACCTGCGCGCCACCACCCATGGCTATCGAAACATCCGCCGCCGCAAGCGCTGCCGCATCATTAATTCCGTCGCCGACCATAGCCACACAGGCGCCCTGTGCCTGCAGGGCCTGAACCCGTTCGAGCTTGTCTTGCGGCTTTAATCCGTAGGCAACAGTGTTGATACCAACGACCTCGGCCACATGTCGTGCCGCCTGTTCATTGTCTCCGGTAAGCAGAATCACTGATCTGCCTGCGCCCTTGAGTGCGTCTACCAGTTCCCTGGCATCTTCCCGAACTTCATCGCCTATGACGAAAGCAGCCAGCAGATCACTACCCCTTGCCAGTATCACGACCGTATGGCCGTGCTCCTCAAGACTACGCAGGGTCTGAGCATTCATTCGCGCCCCGGCAATTTCTTCCAGAAATCGTGGTGTACCAATCGCATACTGGTCCCCGGCAATAGCGCCTCGAATTCCCGCCCCTGGCGTGTTCACAACGAAGCTCGCCTGCTTGGTGATGCGTCCACCTCCCGCATTTACCAGCGCCTGCGCGAGGGGGTGTTCCGAATGATGTTCGAGCGCTACCGCAAGTTCGAGGCACACTGACGCAGGTGTGTCGGACAGCACCTCGGTTTTCAGGAGCCTAGGCTGCCCGGCAGTCAGAGTGCCCGTCTTGTCGAACACGAAACAGGTGGATTTCGACAGGGTCTCCAGGGCATGGCCCCGGGTAACCAGCAGGCCGCGGCGTGTAAGACTGCCGGTAGCGGCAGTAACTGCTGCCGGTGTCGCCAGAGAAAGCGCGCAAGGGCAGGTCACCACCAGTACCGCTATCAGAATTGACAGCCAGTGGCCAGGCGCCGCGTGCCACCAGTAAATCGATGTGACGAGCGCAAGCAGCAGCACGCCCGATACAAACCAGGTGGCCGCGCGATCTGCGAGCCTGGTGATTCCGGGTTTCTCGCTTTGTGCCCGGTCAAGAAGGCGCAGCATCCCTGACAGAATCATATCAGCACCGACCTTCTCTACGCGCATCTGAAGCGGACTCTCAACATTAATACTGCCACCGATAATTAGTGCGCCGGGCCCCTTCGCGAGAGGAAGGCTCTCACCACTTAGAAGCGACTCATCAACCGTGCTCATGCCATCGCTGATATGACCGTCAGCCGGTACCGCTTCGCCGGGCCGAACCAGAACGCAGTCACCCGGGCGCAGTTCAGAAACCGGAACCACCTGTTCATGGGTTCCGTTGTCGGTCGAAGCGAGGCGGGTGGCCATGGCCGGGGCGAGATGAACCAGGGACTCCGACGCCTCTGCCGCGCGCTTGCGCGCCCCGAGCTCAAAGACGCGAGCAGCCAGGAGGAAAAAGACGAACATCACCACCGAATCGAAGTAGACTTCACCGCCGCCAGAAACAGTCAGCCACACGCTGCCACAAAAGGCGAATCCGATGCCGAGCGAGACAGGCACATCCATTCCGGCACGCCAGTGCCTGAGGTCGCGGACCGCCGAACGGAAGAAAGGTTGCGCAGAATAGAGCACTACGGGCAGCGTCAGCAGCAGGCTGACCCACCGGAAAAACGCCCTGTATCGCGGGGCAATTCCGTGAGCTGCTCCGACATATAACGCAACCGCAAGAACCATGACCTGCATGCCGCAGGCGGCCGCAATCCCGAGCCGCCTCAGCAGATCCTTGCGTTCCGACTCGAGAAGCTGCTGTGCATGATCAGGATCATAGGGATGAGCGTGATAGCCGATTCGGGCCACGGCCTGAAGGATTTCACTCAACCGGATGCGTGCATTGTCCCAGCGAACGCGCGCACGATGAGTCGTGTAGTTCACCTGCATCGACAGTACACCGGGAAGGCTTGCGATGTGACGCTCATTAAGCCAGATGCAGGCGGCGCAGGTTATGCCCTCGAGAATCAATGCAGCTTCCCGGATTTCACCGCCCTCGGCGTGCACGAAGCTGCGCTGAACCTCCGCGTTGTCGTAGATTTCCGTCTGCCGCAGGAATTGGGGAACCGGCTCGCGCCCGGTTTCGGCGGTCTCGGTCCGGAACTGGTAGTAATGGGCGAGTCCGCCGTCAATTATCGCGCGCGCAACCGCCTCGCAGCCGCGGCAACACATGGGCTGCCGCACGTTATCAATTTCTACCTCAAGCTCCGACCCGGCCGGAACCGGCAGGCCGCAGTGAAAGCATGATTTTGGCTCGCCGGCGCTGGCGAATCTTGGCTGCGCGCTCATGTGTTGCACCCGTAGACCTGCAATCGAGTATAGGTGGCGCGGCGGGCTTGAGTCCCGTGACAGCCCCGGAATAGCTGCCATGCACCTGACACTGTGTCATACTTAGCCTGAGCAAACCGCGTGCAAACCGCTAGCAGGCCCAGGGATCGTCGACTCGATGTCCAATGCATAAAGACCCCGCACTTCCCCAATTCGATCTTCTGAAGCTCAAGGTCGCCTGCAGTAATTGTACGCTCTTTGAGCTTTGCCTGCCGGTGGGCATCGCCGAATCCGACCTCAACCTGCTCGAACACATCATCAGACCACGTCGACCCGTGCAACGCGGCGAGCATCTTTTTCAGATGGGTCAGAAATTCGAGTCCATCTACGCCATCCGCTCCGGCTCTGTCAAAACCTATACCCTTACCGAGGACGGTCGTGAACAGGTCACGGGATTTCATCTCGCGGGAGAGCTCGTCGGCCTTGATGCCATCAGCAGCGAATACCATTCCTGTACGGCCAAGGCGCTTGAAACCACCAGCGTTTGCGAGCTGCCCTACGGCCAGCTCGAGGATCTCTGGACCAGGATACCCAGTCTGCCCCGCCAGCTCCTGCGCATCATGAGCAAGGAGGTTCTGCATGACCAGAGTTTGATGACCCTGCTCGGAAAGAAATCCGCCGAAGAACGCCTTGCGTCCTACCTTCTCAGTCTCTCGACCCGCCTTGGGCAACGCGGATTTTCGCCGAACGAATTCAATTTGAGCATGTCCCGCAATGACATAGGCAACTATCTTGGGCTTGCGGTAGAGACGGTAAGCCGCCTTTTTACGCGCTTTCAGGACCAGAAGATCCTGACAGTGCAGCGCAGAAATGTCCGGATTCATGAACTGGGCGCCCTGCGACGCATCGCAAGCTTTGTTGACATCCCGCAATTGAGCGCGCCCCCATCCTGACCCGGGATTTGCCACAAACCCGGGGTCGACACCCCCGGCTCCAGCGATAAATCCTCGTTCGCCCCGGCATTGACCCAGTGCTATGCCCGGGAATTCCTGTGGACCGCGCACACCAATTGACCTTCTCGGTGCTTTACGCGAGACTTTAAAAAAAGCAAAAAAGTGTGTAATTCACCCACAAACACCACGAGGATAGTTATGTTTCTTAAGCACGTATGGGGACTTTTGAGCCACCCAAAACAGGAATGGATCTCGATCCGGGACGAGCAATGCACGATTTCGAAATGCTACTGCTCCCATGTGCTCTTTCTCGCAGCGATACCCGTCATCGCTTATTTTATCGGAACGACCCAAGTGGGTTGGAGCGTTGGCGGCAGCGGTCCTGTGAGATTGACCAGTCACAGCGCCATGCTTATTTCCTTGATGACCTATTTCACCATGCTGGTCGCCGTATTCTCGCTCGGCAAAGCCATCCATTGGATGGGGCAGACCTACGGTTCCAGTCAAACCCTGCCCCAGACCATTGCCCTGACAGCCTATACCGCCACCCCGCTTTGGCTCATCGGCATCATGTTTGTCTATCCGATTCCCTGGCTCAATCTGGTGCTCGGCTTGCCGGCCCTGGCTTATACCGTCTATCTGCTCTACACCGGTTTGCCGATCATGATGCACGTGTCAGAAGAACGCGGTTTTCTGTATTCAAGTGCGGTTCTTGCGGTGGGCTTAGTGATGCTGGTCGGTGTCCTGGCGGCAACGGTTCTCCTTTGGGGGCTGGGCGGCTTCGAGCCGCGTTTCATCAGCTAGCCGCTGAGCTTAAGCATCCGCAATATTTTTTGAACTCGGCATAAGCCTTGCTTATGCCGAGTCTAGTTGTGCTTGATCTGCGTCATAGCACTCTTCTAGGACTCCTCTAAACTCATAATTGGCCGCCGTCAGGCCGTTTGCGTAATTTCCGAGTAGAATAACTATATTCTTATTTGCTAATATAGACATGATTTCGGCAGTTCCGTTCAACTAATTTCAGGGGGGCGCATGGTCGCTCAGGAAACGACGTACAACTACAAAGTAATTCGACAATTCTCGATCATGACCATTTTCTGGGGCATTGTCGCGATGCTTGTAGGTGTATACATCGCAGCCGAGATGGCGTGGCCACTGCTCAACTTCAACATACCGTGGATTACCTTCAGCCGCATACGCCCTGTCCATACCAATCTTGCTATCTTCGGTTTTGGCGGCTGCGCCTTGATGGCCACCTCGTACTACGTGGTCCAGCGCACCTGCCACACCAGAATTTTCAGCGACAAGCTCGCCGCTTTCACCTTTTGGGGCTGGCAGATCGCATTGGTCGCCGACGCCATTGCGCTTCCGCTCGGATACACCCAGGGCAAGGAATATGCGGAGATGGCATGGCCGATCGCCCTGTGGATCGCAATTGTCTGGATATGCTATGCAATCGTCTTCCTCGGTACCATCGCGCGGCGCAAAACGTCCCATATTTACGTCGCAAACTGGTTTTACGCCGCCTTCATCCTGGCAGTCGCCGTTTTGCACGTCGTCAATCACGCCGGTATTCCGGTCACCTGGATGAATTCTTATCCGGTCTACGCCGGGGTCCAGGATGCAATGGTGCAATGGTGGTACGGGCATAACGCCGTCGGCTTCTTCCTGACCGCCGGATTCCTCGGGATGATGTACTACTTCGTTCCAAAGCAGGCCGGCCGGCCGGTCTATTCCTACCGTCTTTCTATCGTCCATTTCTGGGCGCTGACCTTTACCTACATCTGGGCCGGGCCGCACCATCTTCATTACACCGCGCTACCGGACTGGACCCAGTCATTGGGCATGGTGTTCTCGCTCATACTTTTCCTGCCTTCCTGGGGCGGCATGATCAACGGCATCATGACCCTGTCAGGCGCATGGAACAAATTGCGCACGGATCCGATATTGAAATTCCTGATTGTCGCGGTTTCGTTTTACGGAATGGCAACATTTGAAGGTCCGATGATGGCGATCAAGACCGTCAATGCATTGTCGCATTACACCAACTGGACCATCGGGCACGTACACTCCGGTACGCTTGGATGGGTGTCCATGATTACGATCGGCGCAATGTACTTTCTGATCCCGCGCCTGTTCGGACGCGAGATCTACAACCTCAAGCTGGTCGAAACGCACTTCTGGGTCGCAACCATAGGTATTGTTCTCTACATCACCTCGATGTGGATATCGGGGATCATGCAAGGTCTCATGTGGCGCGCAGTGAACCCCGACGGCACGTTGACCTACAGTTTCGTAGAGGCTGTGCAGGCGCAACATCCTTTCTACATCGTGCGTTTCCTTGGGGGCATATTCTTCCTGAGCGGTATGTTCATTATGGCTTACAACCTCATAAGAACAGTCGCAGGCGCAAAACCGATCGAAGTACGCATTCCGGCGCCGGCTGCAGCGCACTGAGGGAAATATGATGATAAACGCACATGACAAGGTCGAAAAAAACATTGGCCTGATGGTACTGTTGATCGTTCTCATAATCAGCGTCGGTGGTTTGGTGGAGATCGTGCCGCTGTTTTTCATGAAGTCCACCACGCAGCCCGTGGAAGGATTAAAGCCGCTCACTGCGCTGCAGCTGGAGGGCCGCGATGTCTATGTGAGCAATGGCTGCTATCTGTGTCATTCGCAGATGATCCGGCCATTCCGCGCGGAAACGGAGCGCTATGGCCATTATTCGGTGGCCGGCGAGTTTGTCTATGACCACCCGTTCCAGTGGGGGTCGGAGCGGACCGGCCCCGACCTGGCGCGAGTTGGCGGACGCTACAGCAATGCGTGGCACCGTGCCCATTTGATGGATCCGCGCGACGTCGTGCCCGAGTCCATCATGCCCGGCTTCCCCTGGTTCGCGACCACCAAGCTTAATCCGAGCAACATCCAGCGCAGGATGCGTGTTCTGCGCGAGCTCGGCGTGCCGTACACCGATCAGGAAATTGCCGACGCTCCCAAGGAAATCGAGGGCAAGACCCAGATGGATGCAGTCATCGCCTACCTGCAGAATCTCGGCACCGACATCAAGACGCGGAGGTAATCATGGACATCATAACCTTTCATATCTACTGGACGGTTCTCATGTTCCTGGTTTTCATCGGTATTATGGTCTGGGCGTGGAGCGCGCGACGCCGCAAGTCCTTCACCGAGGCCGCAAGTATAGCCTTGGAGGACGATGACGAGCTCCTCAGCATTTCCGCAATGCAGTCACACTCGGGCGATCGTTCCGGAGAAATGGGCCATGGCTGATTTCGTAAGCAATTTCTGGAAGTGGTACATCTTCATACTTGTCTCTGCAAGCATTATCGCGGTGTTTGCCCTGGTGTACTGGATGTCCGGCAGCACTTTGAAGCCGGGAGAGAAGGTCAAGACCATGGGTCATGTCTGGGACGAAGACCTGGAGGAACTCAATAATCCGCTGCCCCGGTGGTGGCTCAACCTGTTCTACATTACTCTCGGGTTTGCGGTGGTCTATCTTGTTCTGTACCCGGGTTCGGGCATCTATGGAGGGTTGCTCCATTGGACCGAGGTGGGCGAGTACCACGCGGCGATGAAAAAGGCCAATGCGGAATACGGCCCGCTCTATGAAAAGTATCTGCACGAGGACATCAAGGTTCTGGTAACCGATCCTGCGGCTCTTCAGATGGGTCATCGCCTGTTCATGACCTATTGCACCAACTGTCACGGCTCCGATGCGCGCGGCGGACCGGGGTTCCCGAATCTGCGGGATAATGATTGGCTTTACGGCGGCGCGCCGGACCAGATCGAGGCTAGCATCAAGAATGGTCGCGGTGGCACCATGCCGGCGTGGGGACCGGTGCTCGGGCAAAATGGCGTAGCCGATGTCGCACAGTACGTGCTCAGTTTCACCGGTCGGGAGACGGATCATGAAGCGGTAGAACGCGGCAAAAAGACGTTTGCGCAGTTCTGTTTCGCATGCCATGGTGCCGACGCGAAAGGCAACCAGATCATCGGTGCACCCAATCTCACCGACAATATCTGGCTCTATGGCGGTAGTCCGCAAACCATTATTCAGACCATCACCTACGGACGTCATGGACACATGCCTGCCCATGGCGAGTTCCTGGGGGACGCCAAGATTCACCTGCTTGCTGCCTATATCTACAGCCTTTCGCATTCCAGCGCCAGCCAGTGACCGCGCCCAAGACCGGAGAGGAACCACCGCAGGGCGGCGCCGCTAACAAGGACCAGGCGATACCCACACTCGTTGAAGCGCAGGCGCAAATCGCTGCAAAGCGTTCGCGGCCTGCGCAAGCTGAGTCGGAGGAAGCAAAGAAGCGCAGCGCTTTTGCTGGCGTACGTCCCCAGAAACACCAACGGGTAATTACGCTGGTCGAAGCCGACGCCGGACAGGAGTCGCTCTACGCGCGCCACCAGAAGGTATACCCGCGCCTGGTCCACGGGATCTTTGCCGACCTCCGGGTAATCATGGCGACGATTACCCTCGGCATATACTACGGGTTGCCGTGGGTAAACTGGGACGCCGGCCGCCAGGCCTTCCTGATCGATCTGCCGGCGCGCAAGTTCAACCTTTTTGCCTGGACCTTCTGGCCGCAGGACCTGTTCTACCTTGCCGCGGTCCTGATTCTTTCAGCGCTTTCCCTGTTTCTGTTCACCGCCGTTGCCGGCCGATTGTGGTGCGGTTTCACCTGTCCGCAGACAGTCTGGACCGAGGTCTTTCTCTGGATTGAGCGAAAATTCGAAGGCGACCGAATGAAGCAGCTAAAGCTCAACGCCATGCCCTGGCATTTCGAGAAAATCAGCCGGCGGGGCACCAAGCATGTCGCCTGGATTGCGTTTTCGCTCTGGACAGGGTTTACCTTTGTCGGCTTTTTCACGCCGATCCGCGAACTTGCCGGTTCAGTGCAGCACTTCTCGCTGGGTCCGTGGGAGACGTTCTGGATTCTTTTTTACAGTTTTGCGACCTATGGAAATGCAGGCTGGTTGCGAGAACAGGTTTGCACCTATATGTGTCCCTATGCGCGCTTCCAGGGAGTCATGTTCGACCCCAATACCCTGGTCATTTCCTATGACGAGAAGCGAGGCGAGCCCCGCGGCGCGCGCAACCGCGTGGTTGATTCGAAGGCGGAAGGGCTCGGCGACTGCATAGACTGTACCCTTTGTGTGCAGGTTTGTCCGACCGGCATCGATATTCGAAAAGGACTGCAATACGAGTGCATTGCCTGCGCTGCCTGCGTGGATGTGTGCGACTCGGTGATGGACAAGATGGGGTATCCGCGCGGTCTCGTCCGCTATACGACGCAAAACGCACTCGAAGGGAGACCAAGCAGGATCCTGCGCCCGCGAGTGCTGATTTACTCGGCAATCCTGGTTGCTTTTGGTGCCGCTCTCGTCGTGTCAGTGCTGACGCGCGTACCGCTCAAGCTCGATGTTATGCGGGACCGAAACAGCCTGTATCGCGAAACCAACGAAGGCCTGATCGAGAACGTGTACACGCTCACTATTATGAACATGGATAACGAGCCACATAGCTACCTTCTGAGCGCAACCGGCATCCCCGGCCTCAAGCTCCTCACCGATAATGCCGATATCCGGCTCGATTCAGGGCAGGTTTCGGAAGTTGTCGTGCGTCTGCGCGCCGACCCGGCGGAGCTCAAGCTTCTCAGTACGCCTGTTACATTTTCCCTGCAGGCGCATGATGAAGATGATATTCACACGACCGACGTCGCGCGTTTCCTCGGACCCATTCCCGGAGCACCTTAAAAATGTCTATTTCAACGCTGCATTCACGCTGGTACCAGGAACCGTTTGTATGGGTACTGATCATAATTCCATTCACTGCCGTGGTAATGGGGTTCCTGATTCTCTACTATTCCATTACGTCCAAAGACGGTCTCGTCGACAATGACTACTACCAGGACGGATTGCAGATAAACGAGGTGCTGGACCGCGACGCGGCCGCGCGCAAGTACGGCCTCGATGCACAGATGAAGGTAGACTATAAAAATGAAGCGGTGGCAGTGAAGCTCGCTGCACGCAGTCTCACGACATTGCCGCCGGTCATACAGGTAACGTGGATGTATGCCACGCATTCCGGATTTGATCAAAAAACCGAGCTCGATGGCGGTGTCCACGGCAATTACCAAGGTCGTCTTCCAAAGCTCCCGCCAGGACACTGGTACGTGCAGATGGAAGCCGGAGACTGGCGGCTGTTGGGGTCCTTATACGTGCCGCAGGACAGCACCATCCATCTTCCGGAAAGTTTGCGCACAGCGAATGTCGACATCAGGGTACATTGAGGGCTCAAGGCGTCCCGGACTCGCCCACAATCCAGCATTGAGGCCCGCCAGGACAGGCCCGTGAACTCGCATCTGCCAGTATTGTCGGCCATGCTAGTCGGCGTTCTAGGTTCGACTCATTGCATCGGTATGTGCGGGGGAATCGTCGGAACGCTTACCCTTGGACTTTCCCCAGGGATACGGAACTCGCGCCTGCGTATGGCGCCCTACCTGCTCGCCTATAACCTCGGCCGAATCACGAGCTACACAATCGCCGGTCTGCTTGTCGGTTTTCTGGGAAGCCAGATCACCGAAGGGGTCGCCCGGACTCACGCCCAGCTTGCGGGCCGACTGGTGTCGGGGAGCTTCATGGTATTACTCGGCCTTTATCTCGCCGATTGGTGGCGGGCCTTGACCTGGCTCGAAGGCCTGGGATCCCGGTTCTGGCGCCGGATCGAACCTCTTGGCCGCAGATTTTTCCCGGTAACTAATCCGGCCCAGGCGCTTGGTCTTGGCCTGGTCTGGGGCTGGCTGCCGTGCGGACTGGTTTACAGCGCTCTGGCGCTGGCTCTGACAGCAGGCAGCGCGGCTGAAGGCGGAAAATTAATGCTTGTTTTCGGCCTGGGAACTCTGCCGGCGCTGCTCGTTGCCGGCCTCACCGCTGCTTGGCTCAGGAATCTTGCGCGCAACACGTGGCTGCGACGTATCGCCGGCGCGCTGGTCGTGGCAGCGGGACTGGCTACGCTATTTATGCCGGGACTGTATATGCATGCCATGTCCGGACATGCAGA
>VFSW01000370.1_pt1 | contig 64733 bp, 83 predicted proteins | sample 5358111 | NCBI WGS metagenome assembly VFSW01 (sample SAMN11554181, study PRJNA540505) | mine drainage metagenome | isolation source: sediment from site ElyBrook_90M | place: USA: Ely Copper Mine, Vershire, VT | collected 2017
CCCCCCCCCCCCCCCCCCCCCACCCCCCCCCCCCCCCCCCCCCCCCCCCCCCGGCAGGGGCTGGCGCTTCCGGTGATTTTAATTGGACAGGTAGTAATGGCGAGTTTGGAAACAATTGTTCTATTCTTTCTGGGTACGGGGGGGGTAGCTCGGGCGCTGTTACAAACCAATCTAATAGTGGCGTTGGTAGAGGTGGCCCCGGATTACTTGGTGGATACGGCGGTTCAAAAATAACAGGGGGTAATACCACTGGAAATGCTGGAACAGGTTATGGTAATGGGGGAAGCGGCGGCACAGCCGTTAGCACCTCTATTGCTGGTGGCGCTGGAAGTGCTGGTGCTGTTTTCGTGGAGTGGTAAAAATGAAAAATGCTTTGATTTGTCCAAATCAGCCAGTGGAAACTGGCTATCGTGTTGCTGAAGTTTCAAATACCACCTTTGAAGTCGCACCACCCTTGTTTTGGGTTGAGTGCGCTGATGATGTTGTGGCTGACCAATTCTGGTACGACCCAAGCGATGACACAATTAAACTCATCCCCGAACCTCCTAAGCCTGAACAGCCAGTGACTCAAGGGACGCAAACCTTGTGAACTCAGTAACCCCAGTTTTTGTGGTAACGCAGAATGGAACGACATTAAATGTCTACCATTCAAAAAAAGGCTGGGGTTTGCCACGGCATGAGCATTTATATTCTCATATAACCATGTGCCATGCTGGCTCAATTATTGTTCGCAAAGAAGGCAAAGAATTGGTCATGACCAAAGATACTCAGCCAGTTAATCTGGTCGCTAACGAATGGCATGAAATTGAGGCTCTTGAGGACGGCACTGTTTTTGTAAATGTGTTCGCTGAGACCACGTAACGTAGGTGTTTGAGCTTCTCCTGTCCGCACTGCTGAGCACCGCAGAATACCGATGTGTTCGGTGGGTTTGGGCGGGGGATGTATTTAACAGGGTTGTTTACTGTATTGAGTGGAAGAAGGTTGAGAATAAATGATTGACCCGATTTCAATCAGCGCGGCGTTTGCCATAGCCAAGAGCACTATTGCTGGTGTTCAAGAAGCCATCCAGATGGGCAAGGATTTGCAGGAGTGTTCCGGCGACCTGATTAAATTCTTCGAGATGCGCGACACCGTGGCCACCGCTGCGGTCAAGGACAAGGGCAAGAAGCCGCGATCGGATATGGGCCAAGCCCTCGACACGGTGATGCAGGCCAAGGCGCTCAGAGACGCCGAGAAGAAGCTCAAGGAGCAACTGATCTACTCAGGCCAGGGAGATGTGTGGGAGGCGATTCAGGCAGAGTACAACCTGATTGTGGCAAACCGCAAGCGCGAGGAGCGCGAAGCCGAAGAAGCGGCCAAGCACAGGCGCGAACAGTTGGCTGAGACAGTTGAGGTATTGTTTATCGGGCTCGCGTCTTGCATGGCAGCAGGCTTCATTGGCTGGGCCACGTTTGAATTTATCATTTACAAAATGAAAGGCTGACATGAATGAACTTTTTTCTCTCCTCAAAGGTATTGCGCCTACTTTGGCAGCCGCTGTTGCTGGTCCTCTTGGGGGTGCTGCTGTCTCCGCTATTGCTAGTAAGCTGGGCGTATCTGATGCTGTGGAGTCTGTGGTTCAAGCGATCGGAAGCGACCCCCAAGCGGCGCAGAAGCTGGCTGAACTAGAGTTGGAGTACGCCAAGCTGGACGCGGCAGACCGGGACAGCGCACGCAACCGTGAGTTGGCCATCGCCACCAGCGCAGAAGCTCCTTGGTACAGCAAAGTCGTGACCCCTCTGCTGGCGCTGGGCGTGTTCGTTCTTTGGGCCGCGATCAACTTCACGATGCTGACCAACGCTGTACCAATCCCCTCTGAGATGCGCGAGATCGTTATCCGTATGCTGGGCTCTTTGGATGCGGCCACGATGCTGATCCTGTCGTACTATTTTGGCAACTCACACAAGCACTGACATGAAAGACAACTTCCCCAAAGCTCTCGCCGCAGTCCTCGTTCATGAGGGCGGCTTCGTCAACAATCCCAAAGACCCCGGCGGCATGACCAACCTGGGCTGCACCAAAGCGGTCTGGGAAGAGCACTGCGGCCACCCGGTGGACGAGAAGGCCATGCGTGCGTTGACCCCCAACGATGTCGGCCCCCTGTACAAGCGCAAATACTGGGACAAAGTTATGGGCGATGAACTGCCAGCGGGCGTGGACTACTGCGTGTTTGATGCGGCAATCAACAGCGGCCCGGGCCGCGCTGCCAAAATCTTGCAAGCCTGCGTTGGCGTGGAGCCTGATGGCGGCATTGGCCCCAAGACCCTGGCGGCAGTCCGCGCTGCCGACCCCAAGCAGCTCGTGCAGGACTATGCGAAACGACGCTTATCATTTATGATGGACATACCTGCTTGGGCGACTTTTGGCAAGGGCTGGACGCGCCGGGTAAACGAAGTCGAGGCGGCAAGCCTCAAAATGATCCCATGAGGTAGACCGTGCCGTTACAAAAAATACTGCTGAAACCGGGCGTCAACCGAGAAAACACCCGTTACACCAACGAAGGCGGTTGGTTTGAATCCGACAAAGTGCGGTTTCGCCAAGGCACGCCTGAAATGATTGGTGGGTGGCAGCGTATTTCCAGCTTCACTTTCCTTGGGGTGTGCCGTTCGTTGTGGAACTGGGTGACCCTTGGTAACCTGAACCTGATCGGGGTGGGCACAAACCTGAAGTTTTACATCTCCAATGGCGGAGCGTATTACGACGTCACCCCCATCCGGGCGTCATCCACAATCAACAACAACCCATTTGCGCTGACGGCTTCGACGACGGTGACTGTCACGGACACCAGTCACGGCTGCACAAACGGCTCTTTTGTGACGTTCAGCGGCGCAACGGATATTGGCGGCGTAGGCACAAACGTCACGGCAGCGGTACTGAACCAAGAGTTCCAGATCACGCTCATCAACGCCAACTCGTATTCGATCACCATTTCGGTGACGCCCAACGCTACAGCTCTGGCCAGTTCTCCCGGCGGCGGTGCTGCCGTCGTTGCTGCGTACCAAGTCAATGCTGGGCCGGAGTATGCCGTGCCTTTGGTTGGATGGGGCTCGGGCGCGTGGGGCAGCGGCACTTGGAGCAACAGCAGTTCCAGTGTGTCGAGTATGCAGATTTGGAACCAGATCAACTACGGGCAAGATTTGCTGTACGGGCCTCGCGGTGGGGGGCTCTACTACTGGAGCGCCACTTCTGGCCTGACAGTGCGCGGCAAAGCCCTCAACACACTGGGCGGAGGGGCCTCCTTTACCGCGGCCTCGCCTACAGTGGTGACTTCTACGGTGCTGTATACCGAAGGGGCGAAGCTGCAGTTCGGTCTAGATCCAGCAATACCCGGTGCGACAATGCCTTCAGGCGTTACCGCCGGAGTGGACTACTACGTGTTTAACGTGGACGGTCTGCAGTTCAACATAATTGATGTAGCCGGGAATTTGATTGCCGCCGCCACTACCGGCTCCGGTGTGATCGTGGCCAATATTGTTGACGTTCCGCTGTTTCAAAATGCCTTGACCGTATCTGATGCGTCGCGCTTCACGATTGTGTTTGGCACAAACGATTACGGCTCCCTGACCTTGGACCCCATGCTGATCCGCTGGTCAAACCAAGAAGACGTGTACAACTGGACGCCCACTGCTACGAACCAAGCGGGCAGCATCCGTCTGTCGCACGGCTCGCAGATCATCACGGCTGTGCAGACCCGGCAGGAGATTGTGGTGTTCACGGATGCGTCGGTTTACTCCATGCAGTACCTTGGCCCACCGTATGTGTGGCAGACCCAACTGCTGGGCGACAACATCTCTATTGCCAGTCCCAGTGCTGCCATCGTTGCTTCGGGTGTCATCTATTGGATGGGCGTGGACAAGTTCTACATGTACGATGGCCGCACGCAAACCCTCAACTGTGACCTGCGCAAGTACGTGTTCAGTGACATCAACCTCGGCCAATCCGAGCAGATTTTCTGCGGCACCAATGAAGGCTTTAACGAGGTGTGGTGGTTCTATCCCTCGGCAAACTCTTTCACGGTCGACAAGTACGTGGTGTACAACTACGTAGAGCAGGTCTGGTACTACGGCACTATGGCCCGTACGGCTTGGTGCGACTCTGGCCTGCGGGACTATCCGTTTGCTGCCACATACATCAATAATCTGGTCAACCATGAGCAGGGCCTGAACGACAACATGACGGCCACCACCGCGCCTATTGAGGCGTACATCTCCTCGTCTGAATTTGACATCGGGGACGGCCATAATTTTGGCTTTGTGTGGCGCGTGCTGCCTGACTTGACGTTCAACGACTCTTCGGCGGACCCAACAACAGGCGATCCGGCAGCAGTGCAGTTGACTTTGTACGGACTGGCCAACTCAGGCTCAGGCGCAACCAGCACTGCCGGGGCTCCCGTTTCCAAAATCAGTACCTACAACGTCACGGAAGAGTTCACTGGGCAGGTGTTCACGCGCATGCGAGGCCGTCAGATCATCTTCAAGATCAGCTCAAACCAGATCAATACGTCATGGCAGCTTGGCGCTCCCCGGATCGACATCCGACCTGACGGAAGGAGATAAGACATGGCCGCGCTCAACACTGCCCCACCAAACCTACCGCTTGCCCCGCAAGAGTACGACCGCCGGTATCAAGACCAGCTTAACAACGTCTTGCGTTTGTTCTTTACACAGGTAACAAACCCCGGCGCTATTGGCGGAACGTCCCTTAACCTGTCTTTGGTTACGCTTCCAACGGACGCTGATTTGCCGTCTTTGCGGCTTGGCGATGTGTTCAGAGATACCACCACCGGCGCAACTGCGACCAGTCAAGTGCTTCGCATAAAGACAGCAACGTGATAACATCGAATAACCCCCAATTTGAGAGGCAAAAATGAGCCTACACGCACTGGCCCACACCATGGCCTCCAAGGGCCGAGGCCCCGATTCAATGTTGGTACACATGGCCCCACGCGAAGTTGCGGGCCTACACGCATTGGCAAAAGCCCACGGCGGCGCACTGACCACCAACCCTGATACGGGACTGCCCGAAGCAGGCTTCTTGTCCAGCTTGCTGCCGACACTGATTGGTGCGGGCTTGAGCGTTGCCTCTGGCGGCACGTTGACTCCCATGATGGCTGCAATGATGACCGGTGGCGGTTACGGCCTTATGACTGGCAGTTTGAACAAAGGCTTGATGGCAGGTCTGGGTGCATTTGGCGGCGCAGGTTTGGGAAGTGGTTTGCTGGCTGCTGGCGCTGAAGGTGTGGTCCCTGCTATTGCCGAAGGCACAGCAGGCACAACGTCAGCTATGTCAGGCGGGTTTGGTGCAGGTGTTCCAGCAGCGGCCACTGCCGCTGAAGCCGTTGCGCCTGCTGCTACACAAACAGTCGCTAACGCAGGCACTACCGCAGCAATGCAAGGTGGTTTTGGGGCAGGCGCTCCCTCTGTGGCAAACGCAGGCACTACCGCAGCAATGCAGGGCGGGTTTGGCGCGGGCGCACCAGCTACGCTGGCAGACACCGCTGTGGCAACTGCCACGCCTATGGCTCCCCCTGTTGCTGCACCAGCTCCTGTTGTTGCCGCGCCGCCCACAGCCCCTACGTTCTCCGACAACTTTGCTCGCGCTGGACAAGGCATTCAGAACCTCGGTTCCAAAGAAGGCTTGAAGGCGTTCATGGGGCAAGAGGCATCCAAAGGCGTGGAAGCGACAGGCATAGGCGGCAGCAGCGGGCTGCTTAAACACGGCATGGCCGCACTCCTGCCTCCAATGATGCAGCAAGAAAAAAACACGCCGTACAAAGGCAGTGGCCCCAACCCGTACAACTACTCGTACAGCGCCAACCGTCGCAAAGACCCCAACGAAGGGTACGAAGGCCCAGCTTCCGGTGAGCGTCGCTGGTTCGATCCCGTCTACACGTCCACCCCCATGGCTGCTGGCGGCTTGACCGCTTTTGCTGGTGGCGGCATGAACAATCTGGGCGGCTACTCGGACGGCGGGCACTTGCTCAAAGGCCCCGGTGATGGCGTCTCCGACTCTATCCCTGCAACGATTGGTGACCGGCAGCCCGCACGCCTTGCCGATGGTGAGTTTGTCGTTCCGGCCCGCATCGTATCTGAGCTGGGCAACGGCTCCACGGAAGCAGGCGCACGCCGCTTGTACAAAATGATGGACCGTGTGCAGCAGGCCCGGGGCAAGACCACTGGCAAAGGCAAAGTCGCGGTCAATAGCCGCGCAGAAAAAGCCCTGCCAGTATGAACCTCCAGCGCGTTGACATCTCTCACGTCCACAAGGTTTGGCCTGTGGTGGAGGGGTTCATCGCCGACGCGCTTGCTTTTGCCCACGGCGACTACACAGTAGATCAAGTCAAGACACTGGTGGTGCTTGGGCACTGGACACTGCTTGTTGCAGTCGAGGATAATACGGTGCATGGTGCGGCCACCGTCAGTTTTTCTAGCCGCCCAAACGATCGCGTAGCGTTCATCACTACAACAGGCGGTCGCTTTGTCACAAGCCCCGAGACTTTTGCCCAGCTCAAAGAGATGGCTGCGTCTATGGGTGCCACGTATATCGAAGCCGCTGCCCGAGAGTCCATGGCACGGATGCTGTCCCGTTATGGGTTTGAAGAAAAATACCGAATTGTCGGAGTAAAAATATGAACATCTTGCGTGAAAAACAACGCTTGCTGCCTATGGGCGGTTACATGGCCGGTGGCGACAGTGGCGGCGGTGGCGGCACGAGCACGCAAGTCTCTGATATTCCGGATTGGGCAAAGCCGTACGCGCAGCAAGTGCTGGCGCAAGGACAGGGCCTCACCACCAAGAAGGATGCGCAGGGCAACATCACCGGCCCATCGGACTATCAGACCTACGGCGGGCAGCGTACGGCGGACTTCACTCCGCTGCAGAACCAAGCGTTCCAAGGCATCGCCGGGATGCAAACCCCATGGCAAACCAATGCAGGGTCGAACGCGGCCATGCAGGCCACACAGCAGGCGCTCAATACAAACTACGGCCCAAGCCAGTTCTACAACCAGTACCAAGGCCCGCAGCAGTACCAGAACGGTAACTTCTCGGCGCAGCAAGTCAATGCTCCGCAATTGCAGCAATATCAGATGCGCGGCCCTGCCGACGTGCAAGGCCAACAAGCGCAAGCCGCTCAGATGGGCGCTGCTCCTGAGACTCAAGCTGCTCAGTTCCAAAGCCCCGATGCTTTGCAGGCACAACAAGTAGCTGCCGAGCGCGTCAATGCGCCTCAACTGCAGTCTCTCAGCATGCAAGCGGCCCGAGATGTGGACACGCAGAGCTTTACGCAGCCCGGTGCTGCCAGCCAGTACATGAATCCGTACACCCAGAACGTGGTGGATGTTCAGCAGCGGGAAGCTCAGCGCAATGCCGATATTGCCAGCCAAGCTCAAAATGCGCAGGCCGCTCGGGCAGGTGCGTTGGGTGGTGGCCGCGATGCGGTGATGCGTGCCGAAGCTGCTCGGAACTTGGCGACTCAGAAGGGGGCCATTCAGGCTACCGGCCAACAAGCCGCGTTCCAAAACGCGCAGCAGCAATTCAACGCTGAACAGCAGGCTCGCCTGCAAGCCAACCTCGCCAACCAAGGCGTGCAGCAACAGGCCAACTTGCAGAACCTGAGCGCGGGTCTGCAGACTCAAGGTCTCGGTGCACAGACGGGCCTGCAAGCGCAGGGCATGAACCAGCAGACAGGTCTGCAAGCAATGTTGGCCAACCAGCAAACTGGACTGCAGGCAGGACAAGCCAACCAGAACATGCAGTACAACACTGGCCTGCAGAACGCGCAGATGCGCCAGCAAGCGGCCTTGGCCAATCAATCCTTGGGCGGTCAGTACGGCCTGCAGCAGGGACAGTTCAATCAAGCCGCCGCCATGCAGAACCCTCAGTTGGCGCAGCAGGCGATGCTGGCCAATCAGAACATGGGCTACAACGTGGGCAACGCAAACCTGCAAGCCATGTTGGGGCAGCAGCAGCTTGGCTCTGGGCAGAACATGCAGGCACAGTTGGCCAACCAGCAGTACGGCTTGAACGCGCAGCAGATGGCGGAGCAGTCTCGTCAGTACGGTTACGGCCAGCAAATGACCAACGCGCAGAACCAAGCGCAGTATGGGCAAGCCGCGCAGCAGCTTGCGGAGCAGTCACGCCAGTATGGCGCAGGCTTGGGGCTACAAGGTCTTCAGACCGCGATGACTGGCGCAGGCCAGTTGGGCACGATGGGCCAGAACCAGTACAACCAGCAGACCGGCATCTACGGCTTGCAGAACCAGTACGGCACACAACAGCAGCAGCAACAGCAGAACATTCTGAACCAGCAGTATCAGGACTTCCTGAACCAGCAGAGGTACCCGTACCAGCAGCTCGACTACATGTCCAGCCTGATTCGCGGCACTCCGATGGGCACGGTCAATACGATGTACCAAGCGCAGCCTACGCCCGTCGCACAAATGGCCGGTCTGGGAACCGCTGCGTATGGCGCAAGCAGGTTGATGGCCGATGGCGGCGAAGTAGAAGATGTGTCCTACCGCGACAAGCCCGCAGGTCTGGCTGATTTGGCTATTGCAAGAATGGCGTAAGGAAGTAACATGGCAATCCCAAACGTAAATCAGATCACGTCCACCCTGCGCATGCTGGGCGATCAGCAGTTACAGCAGTACGCTGCGATGCACAAGAACGACCCGTACATCCTGCCGATGGCGATTGCAGAGAGCAACGCTCGCAAGCAGATGCGGGCGCAGGGGCAGCCTCAAGGCGCTGGCCAACCACAACCAAAGGTAGCTGACGCAGCGATTGCGGGCATGACCCCTCAAGCTCCACAAGGGCAGCTTCCTGAAGAACAGGGCATTGGTGCTTTGCCTGCGCAGAACATGCAGCACATGGCTGATGGCGGGATTGCAGGCTACACTGACGGCGGGCAGTTTAATTTTGCAGGTGACAGCGGTCCCGTCATGCGGATGGCTGAAGGCGGCGTCGCTCGGTTTGCCGGCCCTGCCAATCAACTGGTCGGTGGCGTTGCAGGTGACATTCCCGGCTATGCGCCCAGCGCAACCAATTTCATGCCGCAAGCAGGCGCGGCTGAAGACCTGCCGTTTATTCAACGCAAGACGCGTGAAGCTGCCGAAGCTGTTCGTGATGGCACAGCCACACCTCAACAAAAAGCACTGTTGGGCTGGGCAACCCGGCTTGGTTTTGGCACCCCTGCTCTTGGTAAACAAGAGACTGGCAGCGTGTTTACGCCCGGATCAACATCCGGCTTTGCAACCTCGGCTCCGATCACTTCTACCGGAGCTGCGCCGACTGCTACCGGAGCTGGAGCAGATATTACCGGAGCGAAAACGCCCCCTGCGCCCAACGCAAATCCTGCTACAACCCCCGGTATTCCAAGCCTTGTTGCGCCAAACTATGGCGGGCTGGACGTTGAAAAAATGACCCGCAAAGCGATGGAAGCAGCCGCTAAGCAGCCCAACATTTTTGCCAAAGACATTGGCGATATTGGCAAAGAAAAAGTAGCGGCTAAAGAAGCAGAGGTCGCAGGCCTTGAAGCAATCCAGCAGAAGTACTCTGACATTTTCAAAGGCCGCAAAGAACGCCAAGACACCAAAGAAGCCGAGATTGGCAAAATGGGTGAAGAAAACAAAGGGCTGGCGCTGCTTATGGCGGGCGCAGCAATGGCAGGCACTGCCGGGCCAATTGGTAACGTGTTCAAAGAAGGCGTCAAAGCCAGCCTGCCGCAGTACACAGCAGGTCTTGAAAGGATCAATGCAGCCAAAGACAAGTTGTCTGATGCCCGTGATCGGTTGGAAGACCTCGAATCGCAGCGCGGCGAGATGTCTGCACGCGAGTTGTTCAAAGCACGCAATGAGATTAAAAACACACAGATCAGTGCCCATGAAGACCTTGTTAAATCCAACATGCAGATGTACGGGCTTAACCGCGAGCAGGCGCTCAAACAGGTGGACAACCAGATCAAGATCGGCATCTCTCAGATCGAACAAGGCGGAGCCAACGCTCGCACCAGTGCCCAGATTGCAAGCCAAGAGCGTCTTGCGGCAATGCCTACCGGAGCGGATCGTACGGCCATGTTGTTGGGTAAAGGTGATACCGATGCCGCAAAACTTGAGTCGGGCATGAAAAAGCTGCAAGAAATTACGGCGGATAGATCGGGCATGGCTGCAGTCAAACTGTTGGCCGAAACAAACGCCAAGCTGCAGGCTGCGGGGCAGCCCCCTGTCACAATGGCCGACTTGCTCAGCAGCGCCAAAGAGTACAGTGCCCTCATGTATCCAAAGGTGGATAACATCCCCAAGACAAACATGCTTGCCCGATAGTAAAATAAACCCAGCGCTAAAACATCCGGGGCCGCGCTCCCCGGACACAATTTGAAAGCCTTATATGCCACAAGCAGTCCAGCTACCTAACGGATCATGGTTCCCACTCAAAGAAGGGGAAGACCCCCGAGAGGCGCTGGCCGAGGCTTCCAAGCTGTACCCCGATGCTTTTGGTACAAAGCCAAAAGAAGAAGGCCCCAAGAAAGACACCAAGGGTTTAAAAGCTGCCGCAGCCGCAGGCTTTGAGCGTTTGGGGGGTGAGTATGAGCTGCTCAAGGGCAAGGCCGGTTTCAAAGACGAAGCCGAAGCTCAGAAAGAATACGAAGCTGCGCAAGCCAGAGCCGCCGCACGCTTCACGCCAACAGAAAAAGGTTGGACCGAAGACCCCTTCCAAAAGTTCAAAGAGACCCTTGGCGGCTCCATCCCTTACATGCTGGCTCCAGCAGCGGCAGGTATCGCGGCGTTGGCAGCTCCCGTAGCCGCGCCCGTTGCGGCAGGTCTTGGTTTGGCTGGCGCAGGCGCGTTGTCTGCGGGGCAGTTTACGGCGTCCAACCTTGGCGCTCAATTGGGCACGGGCAAGTCGTTGCAAGAGGCCAGCCTCGGTAAAGCCGTTGGCGCAGCCATTCCTCAAGCCCTGATGGACACCGCAGCCATGGCGCTGCTGCCCGGTATCGGCAAACTGTTCGGCTCTGTGGGCTCCAAACTCACCACTGCTGAAGCCCGTGCTATCGCAGAACAATCATTGGGCCGCGCCGCTGCCGATTACACAGCCAAGACAGGCATGGCCATGGGCCGTGAAGGTCTGACCGAGACTGCGCAGCAGGTGCTGGAGCGTCTGCAAGCTGGCCTGAGCATCACTGACCCCGAAGCCCGCAAAGAGTACGTTGACAGTTTCATCGGCGGTGCAGCCCTTGCCGGGGCCGGTGCGCCTATTGGTCGCTACACAGAACGCAGCGCCGCCAAATCCCAAGCTGCCCAAGCAGACGCAGCCGACAAGAAAGAGCTGGCCAAGCAAAACTCTCTGGCCCAGCAGCAAGAGCAAGCCCAGCAGGAAGCCGAGCGCAATAAGCCAGAGTACGCACTGCAGATTGCCGATCAACTGCAAACGCTTGAGCAGCAAAAGCTGGACTTGAAAAGCCAAATCCGTAAGATCAGCAAAGACTCCACCACTGAGGCCGAAGACAAGGCGCACAACAAAGAGATCAACGCCCAGCTCCAAGCCAACAGTCGTGAGCGCGATGCGCTGGCCCCTGAAAAGAATCGTTTGGTCAAGAGCGGTTTGTACGAGCAAGCCTTGGAAGAGCGCCGTGTAGCGGGCCTGACCCCTGAAGAATACGCGCTGGAGCAGACAAAAACCGTTACCGCCAAAGCGCCCAAGATTGCCGAGCCTGATTTGGAAGGCTACTACGAACAACAAGTCCTTGTGCCAAGCGAAGAGCGCCGCAAAGCTGAAGCCGCCCAAGCACAGGCCAGAGAAGTTGCCCCTGCGCAATATGCCGCCGAGCGCATGGAGTTGGCCCGCACACAGACATACGATCCGACCGGGCAAGACTACCTTGACTACTTGCTGCACAACCCGTTCATGGCGCAGCAGATCGTAGAGACTAAGACCCCTCTGCCCGGCGTCAGCAACCAAGAAGCCTCCATGCTGCGCAACGACTTGAAGAAAGCGTTGGCGGGGATGAACAAGGAAGAACTGGCAGCGCGTCAGGCAGACCTGCAAGCGCAAAAGCCCGGCCAAGCGCCAGCCAACCCAATGGCTGCGTTCATGGAGCAAAACGCTGCGCTGGACACAGCCCGGCAAGAAGGCTTTACCGAAGCTGACATTGCCAAGGTTGAAAAACAAGCCAAGTTTCCTCGCGCCGCTGTGCAGCAAGGCGAACTGTTTGGTACGCCCGAGCGCATCAACGTCCAGCAACAAGCGCCTACGATTGAGAGCATCCCTGAACAACTGACCAAATTGCAGCAGCAGTTAAATGTTGCCCGTGCAGCACGTAACGCCGAGAAGACCGGTGGCCGTGGCCGCATGTCAGAAGGTGTGTCGAACATCATCGAGCAGATGCGTTTGCTCCAAGAGCAGCAGGCCAAAGGCGAAGGTCGAGTACGCACCCCTATGGGAGAAGGCTCCGATGCGCTTCGCGCATATATTGCGGCAGGAACTCCCGAACGCGCTCCTAACGAAACAGTTCAAGAGTGGTATTCGCGTTTGCCGGAAAGTTCTGCCGCCACTGTGTCCGCTGTACCGGAGCAGCTTAAAAAGCAACAAGAAGCCGTCGCGGCGCGTGTTGCCGCTACTGAACGCCTGCAAAAGACAAAGACTGCCGAAGATCGTCAGGAAGTTCTGAACAATCTGGTCAGCGAAATCCAAGCTGCCCGGGGCCCGATCAAGCCTGAGACCATCACAGAGATTGAGAACGAAGCCAACGCGCTACTCGATCAAGGTCTGAAGACTGACACGGACATCACACCTCAACTTGACCAGCTCAGCAACCGCTGGCGTGCGGGCACCCGTGCCGTACAGACCGCTACTAAGACCGCTACGCCTACGACCACCAGCATCGACATGCTGCGCGACCAGATGGACCGCGCCTACGCACAGCGTGACCGCTTGGATGAGCCTACGCTGTCTTTGCTGGACAAGGTGGTGGACAACTTCAATGCGTTTGCGGCCAACCCAGAGCGTTTGAACATCGCAGGCGAGTGGCTCAACCGCGCCATGACCACAGGCAAACCTAGCCCAGAGATGACCCGGGACTTGCAGGCCGAGGTGGATGCGCTTGAGCGTGCCAAGATTTCGGAGACTCAGACTCCTACCCGTGAGACTGCGTTTGGTACGGCCACAAAGCCAACTGAGACCGCGGTTCAAGAAGAGCTGCCCGGTCGGTTTATGCCAAAGCAAGTGGCCCCTGAGACCACTACACGCGTGGTCAACGGCAAAGTCGAGTACGTGACACCAGAAGGCGGTGGGGCTCCAGCACAAAAAGGTACGGCCTTTGGCAGCGCCGCAGAGTTCCAGAAGTTTTTGGCTGGCGATGCGCTCAAAGCTATGCGCGAAGCCGTGGGCTTGACCAAGCAAACTGCTTCCCGTATGCACGAGCGCTTGGGCGTGTTCCGCCGTCAGGTAGACGCAATTACCAAACAACTGGCAGCACTGCAAGAACGCAAGGCTGAACTGCAACGCAATCGCGGAGCAGAAGCCAACATCGCCCGCACACTGGTCGATCAAGCTGACGCCAACCTGAAGAAGGTCTATGAGCGCCTCGACAACGAGCTGCGTGAGTTGCAGGTTGCGTATCTCCAAGCGCGGCAGCAGTTTGAGTTCTCTGCCAACACCATGGACGACATCGGCAAAAAGATTGCCGACAACATTGCGCAGTTTGAAAATGTGGACGCACCTGTTGTTGAAGCAGCGCAGGCAACTGCTGCTGCAAAGACAGCCTTTGCTGAAGCGCAAAACAAGCCGGTCACCAAGAAGAACTTCTCCGACATGCGCAAAGCCCGGCAGCGCATCATTGACGCATTGCAAGCCCAACGTAAGCTGGCCAACGTGTCTCCTGCCCGTTTCGTAACCTTCATCAACGCTGATTTGAACTACCAGCTCCAGATGCAAGAAGAAGAGCGTGTGATGGACGCCGCCGCACAAGACCTGCTCAACGCAGGACTGGCGCTTGAAGAAGCTGCGGCCAAGCAGCAACGTAGCCGCAAGAACCAGAAGGAACTTAGCCAAGCGCAACAAGAGTTGTCGGCTGCACTGGGCCTGCAAAAAGAAGCCGTGGCCGATGTGGACAAGCAGCTTGCAGAAGTTACTGGTCAGATCAACCAAGCGCAAGCGCAGCTACGCACTGCGCAGACCAAGACCACGCAGAAGGCCCCGACCGAGCAGGAGCAGTTTGCTGCGCTGCTCGAGGCCCAACAACCCTTTTCTCTATCAACAAAAGAGTTGGCTGACAAACAGAAAGCATCCAAAGATCGGCTGGCTGCGTTCCAAGCACGGGCTGCGCGTCTGGCTGCGCTCCCCGGCCAACGTATTGACTTTGCCAAACGGCGCGGCTGGTTGGAGCTGGTGAACGCATCCGATGAAGACTTTGCTGCGCTCGACCAAGACGCAAAAGATGTTGAGGATGCGTTGGAGTTCTTGCGTGGACGCAACACCATTCTGGCTGGCGCAGCGCAAGGCGCTGCCGAAGCTAAGTCCACCAACGCGACCAATCTGGCCAACATGCTGGCGCAAGACAACGATCGTATCGCGCAGTTGGAAAAAGCCAAAGTCGATATTGAGAACCGCAAGCTGGCGCTTGAGAAGGAAGTGGCCCGCGCTGAGCAGGCTACGTCGAGCGACCCAGAAGTTGTTGCCGCCATTACAGAGAGCATCGACAAGCGGCTGAACAAGCTGGACAAGACTGTTGACAAGAAAAAGAAAGACGTAGCACAAACAACGGACCCTGTGACTGGCAAGCCTGTGCCCAAGAAAACCATGGCGCAGCGCAAGAAAGACCTTGCCAAATATGAGCGTGAGCAAAAGCGCCTGATGGGTCTGCGGTCAAACCGTTTGGGTATCACCCGCATCGATACGGAAACCGGCACGCGGTTCCAAGGCGCAAAGGCCACAAAGGCAACGCAGGAAGAACTCATCCAAGCGCAGGAAGCCAACGAGCGCGATCGCCTCTACACGCAATACAACGTAGATCTGCTGGCGCTGAAGAACCAATTGACTGCGGCGGAAAAGAGCAAAGACGCCAAGGCTGTGGCGGATATCAACAAGCAGATGAACAAACTGCGCCAGCAGATCATCGAAGTCGCACCGTCCGTCAAAGGGCGTGTGTCCCCTGCTACGCGTGTGCAATCTGCTGCCCCCGCCAAGATGCGCACAGGTACGGAAGAATCCCGAGCCAATGCAGGCGTCAACCGCCAGCCAATCACAGAGCAGCGCAAGGTTGCACCGCCCACCGCTCAAGCTGCTGTGGCGGATGCCAACGAGTTTGCCGAACGTATTACGGCGGCAAAACAACCGGAAGAGCTTGCCAACGAGTTCAAAGAACAGAACGTGCAGACGCAAGCGGACATTCTTAAAGCAGTGGCCAGCAACGTACAGCGTTGGGCAAGGACAGTCAGCAAACTGGAAGACGAGCGCGACCAACTGCAAGAATCTGTGGATGCTGCGGAAGACCCAACAGAAGTTCCTGTGGTTACGCGCCAGCGTTTGGCCGACGTTCGTGAGCAACTAGGCCGCGCACGCACAGCGTTGACAAAGGCAGAAGATACGCAGGCACAAACGGAAAAGATGGCCTACGCATCATTAAGCGCACCTGCTTTGACTGGCGAAAACGTCTCGACGATTGGTGGCTGGAACATGGGTGTACAGGAAGGCGGCGAAGGCGTTGTGTTCCGAACCGTGGAAACCAAAGGTAAGTCCACACTGGAAACACAGCAGGTCGAGAACTTGGCCAAGCGTGTGACAGAGGGCTGGGTCAACGCACCGGCCATCAAGGTTGTGGCCAACGAGAAGGGCTTGCCTGTTCGCATCCTGACTCAACTGTCCAAAGACGAGAAGCGCGGCAAGGTGCCCGGCCTGTACGACACCCAGACCAAGACGGTATATCTGGTAGCCGATGCGCTGCATAACGCCAACGATGTCATCTTGACCATTGCGCACGAGGCAGCAGGCCACCACGGCCTGCGCGAGCTGCTGGGTGGCACGTACACCAAAGTCATGGACGACATCTTTGCAGGCAACAAGGATGTGCGTGAGCAAGCCAAAGCCAAAATGGCAGCAGAGCCCAACCTGTCTCAGCAGGTGGCGGTTGAAGAAGTACTGGCGGAGCTGGCTGAGAAGCCTGCCCCAACCCCGGCAGAGAAGAACGCCTTGCAGCGCATCTACGCTGCGCTCAAGCAGTGGTTTGCCAAGACGTTCAACCTGCCCCGCGTCACCGACGAAGAAGTGCAGCAGCTTGTTGCCCACGCCCGTCAGTATGTGATCGAAGGCCGCGAAGCCGCCGAAGGGCAAGCGCCCACAGGCACAGCCGTGATGCGTACCAAAACAGCGCAGCCAACCAATGATCTGGAGCAACTGGCGGCGGATGTGATTGCGCAGCCAAAGACTTGGCGCGAGAAGATGGGCAACCACATTGCACTGCAAGCTGAGATGCAGGCGGTGGACATGCGTGCTGGCTTGCAAGCCGCACTGAAGGCGGGCGCAACAGAGTTGGGCGACGAGAATCTGTACACCCAAGCGATGTACAACGTACGCAAGGCTGACCAGAAGATGCCGCTGATCGACACCGTGATGCGTCTCGGCCCGCTGGAGTTGTACAAAGACGAGAAGGGCCTGTACGGCGTGCGCAGCACGCAGAAGAACAGCGCCAAAGATGTGCTCGAAGCTGTGGCCGCTCTGCCGTACAAGACCGCTGCCGAGAAGGACAACATCGCCACGATCTACATGATCGCACAGCGTGCCGCCAACAAAGGCCTGAGCAAGCTCGATCTGGGTGCGTTGGGCGTAACAGAGGAGAAGCTCGCCAAAGCCATGGCTGTGGTGGATGCCGACCCTGCATTGAAGGCTGCGCTGGAGAACGTGCGCCGCGTGTACAACGAGTACAACAAGGGGCTGATTAACTTCTTGGTGCAGACCCGCCGCATCTCCAAAGCATTTGCAAACGACTTGCTCAAGGATGGCGACTACGTTCCGTACTACCGCGTGCAGGACAACGGTCTGGCCACGCTGAACTTTGGCAACAACAAGATGGTCACGGTGGGCGACATTCGCCGCCAGCCATACTTGGCGCAGCTTAAAGGTGGCGAGACAAAGATCTTGCCGATCAGCGAGTCGTTACCGCGCAACACCCTGTTGCTGACTGACATGGCGCTGACCAACATGGCGACCCGCAGCGTGGCCTACGGCCTGCAAGCCATCGGCAAAGGCAAAGGCGAGATTGACTCCAAGACCGGCAAGCCAAAGAACTTGATGGCGATCACCCCGGGCAAAGGCCCTGCAGACGGGCGCGTCATTCGTTTCTACGAGGAGCCCGATCCAAACAAGCCTGACGATACCGGCGAGCGCTTTGTGCAGGTGGACACCGGCGGCACAGCCATTGAAGGCATCCCCGCTGAGTTGGTCGTGCAGAGTTTGGAAGGCGCACACTTGGCGCTGCCCGAGATCCTCAAGCTGGCTGGCGCAGCAGGCGATCTGCTGCGTACCGGCGTCACCCGCACCCCGCTATACATTGCCCGTCAGTTGTTCAAAGACCCAATGGCCGCAGCGTTTACGGGCGGTTTGGAAGACAACTCGTATATGGCGGTGCTCAAAGCAGGGCGTGAGTTTGTGCGGATGACGCGTGGCCAAAGCGAGAACGAGGCCAAGCTGCTGGAGAAAGGGCTGATCCAGTCCGGCATCTTTGCAGGCGATGTGTCCGACATGAAGAAGATGGCGCTCCAGATTGCCAGCGGCAAAGAGACCGGAATCGTGGACAAAATCTTTGCGGCGATGGACCGGGCGGCGATGCGTGCCGATGCTACAACCCGTGCGCTGGTGATGGAGAACGCGCTGAAGAACGGCTTGTCCGAAGTCGAGGCCGACATGGCCACGATGGAGTCGATGAACTTCTACAAGCGCGGCCTGTCGCCCACCATCCAGTACGCCAACCGTTTGATTCCGTTTTTGAACGCGCAGATTCAAGGTCTGAACGTGCTGATTAAAGCAGCCACAGGCAATGCGTCGTTTCAGGAGCAGCAACAGATCAAGCGCAAGTTTGTGAACAACGCCGTGCTGCTGACCACTACTGGCATAGTCTACGCCATGGCCATGGAAGACGACGAGTACTTCCGCAACGCCAAGCCAAAGGACAAGTACAGCAACTTCTTCTTGCATCTGCCGGGCGTTGACGAGCCAGTCAAGCTGCCGATCCCCTACGAAGCAGGTTACTTCTTCTCTCTGGGTGTGGCCGCAGTGGACGGTATGCGGGAGGAGACTGACGGCAAGGCGCAGTGGCGTGCTCTGAAAGATATGTTCTTGGGCTCGATCCCCGGCTACTCGTCGATGGGTGTGCCCCAGCTTGTGAAGCCCGCCTTTGAGGTGTGGACCAACAAGAACTTCCTGACCGGTGCACCGGTGGAGTCGCTGCGCCTGCAGGGCTTGGACCCAGAGCAGCGCTACAACACGACGACAACTGAGCTGGCAAAGAGCTTGGCCAAGGCCGTGCCGATCTTGTCTCCCATCCAGATTGAGCATCTGGTGCGCGGCTACTTGGGCGTGATGCCCCTTGCCGCTGCTGCCGCAGCCAACAGTTTGTTTGAGACCAAGGACAAAGGCGAGAGCCCAGAAGGGCGTGCATCTGATCTGCCGCTCGTCGGCACCCAGTTCCAGAAGAAGTTTGGCGGTGCAGACAACGAGGTCGTGTTCCATTTGGCCAACGAGTCCAAGCAGGCACGTAGCACGTTTAACACCATGCTCAAGGAAGGTCGCCGTGATGAGGCCCTTGAGTATCGGGACAGCCACCGTGTGGAGTTGGCGTCAGCCGCAGCCGCCGGGCAGTACCAGCAGTTGGTGGGCCGGATCAATCTGGATGTGCGCCGCACACAGGAGCGCAACGATCTGACTGGGGCAGAGAAGCGGGAGCGTTTGGACAAGCTGGAGGAGGCAAAGCAAGCCGCTGCCCAGCGCTTCATCCAACTGGTCAAGCGGCTCGAGGACGCGCAGCCCTGAAGAACCACACGCCAATGAAGCCGTTACGGATGCACGGGACTCCCCGTGCATCCAGTATCTTGAGTGATACGGCCTTCTGAAGACCCAGTGTGCGGATGGTTTGCGTGTCGAGGCAGGGGACGAAGAACCCCTGCCCCTTCTCAGTCTTGTTCCACGGGAACCGGATTAAGGACGCCCTCATCTAAGTCTCCTAGCTTGCGGCGAATCTTCATCACCTGTACCCGCATCTGTGGGCCTTTGGTCTTGGCCATCATGTCCTTCTTCATGTACTCGACCATGAACATGTCCTCCAGCCCACGCTTGAATGACGTGTACCCAAAGCTCATCGAAGCGCAGTATGACTTGAGCACCTGCTCCTCAATGTAGTAGTCAATGAAGCCGTTCTTGAGCTCGTGCTCCACGCGGCCCAGCACCTTGTTGCGGGTGATCGACTGGTCGATCTGGCCGCCGCTGCCCAGCTCTGCCAACAGACCACCATGGCCGGGCTTGATGACAACGAAGCTGCCGTAGTTGTCGCGGGTAAAAGCGTTGAGCACATCTTCTGCGGTACGGGCGCTGACCTTCATACTGACGCGCATGTTTTCCAGCGCCTTCTTGAACGCCGCGAGGATGGGCTTGACCGGGATCTCGATGATGCCAGCGTCCTTCAGTACATAGATCGTCGCCACGATAGCGCCAATGCCAGCCATCCAGAACCGCTCGTCGTTGGTCGCCTTGAACTCCTTGTACATCTGGCCCACGCAGTTGCGCACCAGCACGGGGAACTTGTCCACGTTCTTGGCCATGTACTCAGCCATCACGAAGCCGCCGTGCCCGTAGTTGTGCTGCAGGGACTTGATGATCTCCAGCTCGTGATCTTCCCACGACAGCTCTTGGTCAAGGACAAACTCGATCAAGCGGCGCAGCTCCCCCTCAGACGAGTGCTTGCGGCCCCCGGTCAGGTAGTCCACAACGTGCGTGTTCGATGACATCAAGCAGGTGGTCATCCATGTGGACAGGTTCAAGCGCTCCTTGTTGGAGCCGGACTCCATACGCTCTTTGCCTCGGCCCTCGGTCATGTCCAGCAGGAACTCGGGGAGCCATTCAAAGTCGGTGCGGTTCTTGGATGTGATCTCGTCCGTGATGAGGGGCAAGCTGTTCAGCAAGCCAAGGCGCTGCTGCATGGCGACAGGCGATGTGCTCTTACCTGTGCGGTAGTGGGTGGGGTGGCCCCAGAACGATGCTGCTGCCTCCAGCGAGAGCGTCTTACCCGTACCTGACTCGGTGCTGGCGCAGTGATACGTCAGGCCGTAGATACCAGTGAAGCGCATCAGCGGAGCAGAGATACCGGCCAGCATGATGGCCAAGTGGTTCCACATCTTGCGCTGGATGAGCATATTCGGGAACGCTTTCCATGCCTCCATCGTGCCGCGTGGCTCGGTGTTGACCGTGATGTTCTCAAGTCCGGGCATGGGCACTTTGACTGGTGGCGCGTCCTTGCTGAAGATACGCCCGGCGTACACATACGTGTCGTCGGGTTGCCAGCCATAGCTGGAGGGCACGACCACGGCTGCTTTGTTTGTACTGGATTCTTCCACGCACGCTCTCACATATTCAAAAAGGTTTTTGTCGTTACCGGAGCCAAACGCCGCCACGATGTTCTGGCTGGCCAGCGCCTTGACTGTCTCGTCTTTGCTGACCACGGCCTTCTGAGGCATCGTCACGTTGACGGCCCCCTCGGGCTTGAGCGCCAGCATGTGGACCGTGTGCTCGTTGTTGCTGTTGAGGATGTCCACCACGAACAGCTCGTATGGCAGCAGCATGACCTGCTTCTTGGACTTGCCGCCTTCTTCGTCCTCGACCATGCGCTCCATGAAGATGCCGCCGTTCGTGCCGTAGGCATAGCCCCGTGGTGGTGTGGGCCGGTGCACCTTGACTGTCTCTTTTGGTGCGGCGTAGCTGTCTGGCTGCACCACAACCTCGATCTCCTTCTCGCTGGTATCGAGATCAATCTCTCGGCCAATGATGAGTGGGTTGGTGACCTTGCCCCAGTTTGGGCAGTTCTGGCAGATGCCGGGGTTCTCGCTGTCCATTTTGACGCAGGCGTACGGACCCTTGATGTCGCGCAGCTTCTGGTTCATGCGGTCTGCATCGTATGGGTGCATCTGGCTCAACCACACAGACGCCTTCGCACCATCCGAGCACACCTTGGTCCACGACAGCAGGCCGCGCCATATCGGCTCCATGCCCTCGTCTTGTGCGTTCTCGACGTAGTTGGCAAGCTGAGCGCAGCCAGTGCCCGCCTTGGTCGCCATCCAGATTTTCTTGAACGATGTGCTACTGTTCTCAAAGAGCTTGACGGTCGTTGCGTTGGCCGCAGCCGCTGGCCGTGCGCCGGGTAGATCCAGCTTGGTCACCGTCTCCGCAGGCTCATAGATTGAGCCTTTGAGTTTGTCACGCATGAGGTCCGCAAACTGGTGGAAGTCGAACGTATCGCCCTCAGTCAGTATGCGCACGGGGCGCGGCGTTGGGTACTTCTTCTTGAAGTTGGTTGTGCCCGGCACACGCAAGACACGGGCGGCGTCAGCCGTCACGGTCATGTCGATGGCCATCTCCTCTTGCTTGCACAGGCGTTTGAAGTTCTCAGCCACCGGCTTCCAATCCTCAACCGCAACGGCTTCGGTCAACGGCCAGTAGCAGTGCAGACCACCACCAGAACCAACGATCCAAGGCGTGCCCAGATCACCGAGGCCAGTGTTCTCAAGAAAGGCGTTGAGCGCTTGTGCTGCATCCTTCTTGGATGCGTATCCGTCCATGTCGATGAACAGGGACTTAATGTATTGTGCGTTGGCTGCGGTGCGGTTGTTCTCCTCGCCAAACGTGGACAGCGCAAAATAAACATCGTTCTTCTTGGCCAGCCACCGCGCTACTGGCTCCTGTGTCTGCTCGAGCGTGTCCGTAAACACATGCTCTTTCTTTGCTGTGAACTCTGCCACACAGTATCTCCCATATTGCGGAGACGGCAGAACAGCCGCTAAAAAATCAAGCGGTTCCATTACGATCCTTGGGTTTAATTTTGCAGGAACAGGTCGAGCTGACGTGGGTCTTGCGGTGGGCGCTCGTTCTCTGGGGCCAGTATGGTGATACGGCGCAGCAGCTCAAGCTGCCAGTCCTTGGGCAAGCCATCTTCGTCTTGAATGAAGTCCGCGCAGAAGCGGATCAACTCCTGCGTGCTCAAGGTTCGAGGTTGTATTCTTGACATATTCTTCTCCATGCTGTGTCTGCATCCCGTGAGGTCTGCATTATTTTTGTAAGGAACTCGACGCGGTTACGGTAGGCCACAAACACCTCAGTGCCAGTGAACCAGTTGTATACGGTCTGTCGTGATACGCCCAATGCACGGGCGATCTTTGTGACGGGGAAGTCGAGGTGGATAGCCCACCGCCCAAGCTGGTTGCCCAGAGACTTGGGGGTCTTCGCTACGTCGTCAATGATTTTTTGTGAATAGGCCATAGGAGGAGGGGCCGAAGCCCCTTTGGTTATTTTCGTTTGCTTTGCAGCCAGTCTGCAAGGCGGCGTGTTTGCCATCCGATCCAAACACCGATCAGCAGAGCGAGGCCCATGGCAACGATGACGTCACCACGGCCTGCGAATATACCAACGGTGCTCATTTGGCGATCTTGGGCAGTGGGTATGGCACCTTGTTGGTGGCCTGACAGTGACCGTCATCTGCTGCAAAAGGCTTGGTCTTGAAGTCAGCGTCTTCCAAGCAGCCAGTGTTGCCCGATACGGTTGAGCACTTGACCTTCACGATGCGGTTCTTCTCAGGATTGACGAACTCCATGGTGGCCCATCCATCGCCTTGTGGGCACTTGTTTTCTTGGGTGCTGTCTCCGCGACCGATGATGTCCCAGCCCTTGAGCAAGACGTTCTCTTGGCGGTACTTCTGCGCGTTCCACAGAGCGTTCTCACGCGCTGTGCCTTTGGCTTCTTCCAAAGAGCTGAAGCTGACTTCCTGTTTGCCACATGCGGCAAGGGCAGCGGCGACGATGATGAGGGTGATTGCGTTTTTCATTTTATTTCCTTGGTTGATATGGTAGGTGGGGGTACTTGCTGCGTCTGCATCTCTGTTTCTCCTGCTAGTCTTGCGATCTCCAGGGTGTCCGTGCAGCATGGGCTTTCCCCCCGATTCAATTACTCGTCGTCCCAATCGGACACGATGTCAGCCAGCTTGGACTTCTTCGCTGGTACGGCGGTGGGCTTGGCAGCAGCGGCCTTGCGCACTTCTGGCTCCTCGGCTGTGTCTTCCTCGACTGGCTCAGGCTTGGCCTTGGCCTTCTTGCTTGGGGTGGTGGCAGTGGCCAACACTTCGGCTTCTTCCTCGTCCTCAACAGCAGGCTTGGGCGCAGGGCGCTTGCCTTCAATAGCCAGTGGTGCAACTGCCACACCGTCCATAGCCGCAGGGGTTGCCGACACTGCCTTGGCTGCATCGTCAGAGGCGGACTGCTCTTGCGCTGCGGTGTACTCTTCATCGGTCAACCAGCGTGCAGCTTCAAACACCAGCTTGGGCGACTCGGCCTTGGTGTCGAACTTCATACGGGTCACGATGGTGTCTAGGTTGACCGGAGGGGTCTGCGCTGCCATGTAGCGGGCGTACGCTTGCAGTGGGCGCTTGCCGCCGTCTTCCTTGCCGAAGATGGACGTAGCTGGCAGGGTGACCTGCAGCACATCGCCTTCAGGGTTGTTGGCCAAGACCACAGCGAGGCGCTGCTGATAACGGCAAGCGCGGCTGTTGCCTGTACCCGAGCCAGAGATGTTCTGTGGGCACTGAGCGCAGCTTGACGCTTGCTTGTTCTTCACGCCAGCATCGGGCTTCTCACCGTCAGCGGATGTGCAGTCAGGTGCAGCAGCGGCAGCGTCCTTGTCGTAGGAGCCAGCGTAGAAAATACGGCTGACCTTGGGCGCAGCCTTGACGATGATGACGTCCAGATAACGCTCGTCGATGGCCGCGATCTCTTTGCCAGCAGACAGCAAGCGGAACACGCCGCCTTTGATCGAGACGCGCTTGACGCCGGACGGGCCAGTGCCGCCAGTCAAAGCCAAGGTAGTAGCGGACAGCTCAGCGTTGCGTGCGAAAGCTGGGACTTGAGAGGGGTTGAAAAGAGTTACGTTGCTCATGGGGTTCTTTCTTACAGGTTCCAAGTGATTGCTTTGACAGCCCACATCTGTGCGGTCTGTGCTTCGGTGATTGCGATGCTGAACATGCGCTTGACTTCGATGTCAGTTGCCGCTTCGCGGCCTGCATTCAATGTGTCCACCAAAGCAGCAAACTGATCTTTGACGGCGGCTACGGCGACATTGCCGCCGGGATTGAACGACACGCCGCAAGCGCGTTGTCCGTACGTTAATTCACTGTTCATTTGTTTTCTCCGTTGAGGAAGGTTAAAAAGATATTTGCGTGATCGACAAGTTGCCCGGGGTGCATCATGCCGCCGTTGGTTTTGTGGAACTGGATGGCTTTCTCCAGTGCGCACTCGCGTCTCCAGTAATCATGTGAGACGACTTCGGGGTCCGGCACAATAGTCAAGGCCTCGAGCGCTTCAGTGTCGGTCTGCGCCACGGTTTTGGTTGCTTTGGTCATGTGGGTTTCTTAACGGTTATGCCGTACTCTGACGACGAGTTGAGTCCGGGCGGCATGAAGCCCGGGTTTTCTTCCAAGAACTGCGCCATGTTGGTCTGTGCAATGCGCTTCTCCAGCAGGTCCACTGCTTCGTGTTCCAGCACGAACTTTTTAAATTCGTCCCAGTCCTGTGTGGAGTAACGCGTTTTCACAGACAGCACCACAGTGCCCTCTGGAGTTCGTACAGACGTGACGCCCAGCGCCTTCATCTGATCTTTCATTGCGTTCTTGATCTCGTCTTGCTGCTCTTGGAGTGCCGCCACTTGCGTGTCGTACTCTTGCGTCAGCTCAGTGATCTTGCCTCGCAACTTGCGGTAAATCTTCGCCAGTTTGTCCAGCGGGATTGCTTCTTCGCTCATCTACTTCTCCTGTTGTTGTGTCTAAGGTTGGACAGTGTACACGGGTTTTTTGGCGTTTGTAAACTCCTTTTCAAGATTTAATTTCAGTGTCGAACATCTGGGTCAGAAGTGAGTTGTCACTAACTTTCCCAGCCAAGGCGGTGAACATTCTCTTCTCGATGGGGCTGCCCTCGATGTGGATAACGGTCACCTTGTCTGCTGTCTGGCCCTTGCGGTCAGCGCGTGCACAGCACTGGATGTACTGCTCAACGCTCATCAGCGGGCCATAGAACACCACCGTATCGGCAGCGGTCAGCGTGATGCCGTGGGCAGACGCCGCAGGCTGCATGACCAGCACCCGAGGGTTGGCCTCGTTTTGGAATCGGTTGATCGTCGAGCCCCGTTTGTTTGGCGTGATGTCGCCATGGATACACTCGTTGGTGATCCCCTTCTTGGTCAGGTACTGACTGATCGTGTCGATGGTGCTGCGAAACAAAGCGAAGATGATGACCTTGCGGTCGGTCTCCTCCAGTATCTCTTCGAGCACAGCCAAGCGCGGCGCTGAGTCGAACGTCACCACCTCCTTGTCGTCGGTGTACGCTGCGCCGCAACTGATCTGGAGGAGCTTGCTCACGCCAGCAGCGGCATTGACCGCGGTGATGGTCTCTCCAGCCGCCTGCACCAGCATGCGATCCTTGAGCATCTCGTAGTACTTCTTTTGCTGCGGGGTCAGCGGCACTTGTCGGGTCACCGTCAGCACTGGCGGCAGGTCAAGGCACTGGGCTTTGGTGAACCGGATCGCTGGCTGCAGGGCTTCGTGCACCTTGTCCTTGGCGTCAGCCTTCGCTGCCCACTTGAACATCGTCACCTTGTTCATCACCTGATCGCGCCATGCCGTGAAGAACTTGGGCACACCATCGGGGTTGACCAGCTTGGCCAAGCCATACGCATCCACAGGAGACTGCGAGGCCGGGGTGCCCGTCATCATCCACAGGTAGGTGTTGGGTGTCAGGATTGAATTGAGCGCCTTCCAGCGCCGTGTGGTGGGCGTCTTGTAGGCGTTGGCCTCGTCCACGATCACCAGATCAAACCGTCCGTCAGCCTTGACCTCCTCGGCAATAAGGTTGAGCCCCTCGTAGTTGGTGATGACGATCTCGTAGTCCCGCTGGATCATCTCGATGCGCCGAGCAGCTTGCGGATGGTGGGCGATGACGGCAGAGCGGTGGATGATGCTGCTGTTGATGTCTCCCATCCATGCGCTGTGCATGATCGACAGGGGGCACAAGATCAGAACACGCCTGACTTTGCCAAGCTTCATCAAGTAGTCCGCTGCCCACAGTGCAGAGAGCGTCTTGCCTGTACCCGGCTCGCTGAACACGAATGCCCTGCGGTACATGGTGAGGAAAGCGCCTGTCTCCATCTGGTGGGCCATCGGCTTGTATCTGCCCGGCCAGTCGTAGCGCCGAGTGATTGGTGATGGTACGTTTCGTACCCCCAGATTGCGCAGTACCCGCGCCTCATCCAGCCCCCAGTAGACAGCAACAGACGCCGAACCATCCTCGTGTGTTTCAACGATCTTGTGTTTGGGAATGATGCTGTACTTGTGAGGGTTGCGTGTGCGTAAGATGAGTGCCTTGTCGTCAACAATTTCCACTGACTTCTCCGTTTATTTTTTTGAGCTTGCGCGATTCTTTGCCACGCTACGCATCCGCAGATTGCCTTTGGCTGAAGTGCCCCCGCTTTTCAGCGGCTTGATGTGGTCAACATCGAGGCCGTCACCTTTGCTGGCTTGGCCGGACTTCTCCATGATGCGCCGGGCTTTGACTCTCTCGCCTCGGTTGGCGATCTGCTCGGGCTTGCCGTGGTATTCGGCGTACTCTTTCTTGTAGTCACGCTTGCTGGATGGTTGTGCCATGGTTGGCTCCTAGTGCTTGGGGTTGAACTCGCAGCCGGTGACTTGACACCAGCCGCACAGTGGGGTTGAGGTGGGGTTCCACACATCGTTTGCAAAGCTGCCTTCGAGCCGCGCTACACGCTCACGGTACTTCCACCAGATCGCTTCGGCTTGGCTGCGCTGCATCTGCATCTTGACCATATCATCCTTGACGATGAACAGCAAGGCGCTGTTGACTTTGCGGATGTGCGGGAAGTGCACGAACACCATGATCGACATGAGCACGAGCTGGTCACGGTCAGGGTACTTGTTGTTGCCCGTCTTCCAGTCACCCACCCACGCTGTCAGGTTGTCGTCGTCGATGATGAGGATGTCGGCAATGCCGCGCACCCACACGTCCTTGGCCTTGAACCCAGTAGGGCGTAGGTCAGCGGTGACGCCCATCTCGTACTCGGCCAGCTTGCGTCCGGGCTTGGCCAACAAGGCGTCCACCACGGGCTGGAACTGCGCGTACTTCTCAGGGATGGGTGTGCCGTCCACGATGTAGTGTTCAATGGCAGCGTGCACGTCCGTGCCGTACCGTGTGGCGTCCGTCTCTTGGAAGGGGTACTTCTTCAAGACCTTGACCTCGTGGTAGCGACGAGCGCAACCCTCGTAATCTTTGAGTGCGCTGTGACTCCATGTGACTTGCTTCATCTGACTGCCTTTGTGTTTTGGTCGATCCATTTAAGGTGCTCGCCCGTCTCTGTGTACTCTTCAATGGGCACCACGCGGATGTCGAGCTCGCCCCCCTCCTTGTGAGTCATTGTCAGCACGCCCACGCCATACAGCATTGCGTTTGCCATCATCTCTGCGAACAGGTCTTCGTCGTTCATTTGAACTCCGCTGTCTGGATGACTTTGGTCAGGCGGTTGGCGAACTCAGTGACGAAGCGCTCGTCGTTGTTGAGCGTGTGTCTGCCCATCTCTTCGAGAATTGCGTGCGTCACCTCGTGCCAGAACGAGTCGAGCACCTGTGTGTCGCTGAACGCTTTGCCAGTGGTGTTGCTCATACGTCCGATCTCGATGCGCCGAGTGCCGTAATGGATACGCGCTGCGTCACGCTTACGCAGCATAGCCTCGACAACTTCGACAGAGTACTTGTGCTTGCCCACACGAATGGTGGTGGGGATTTTGATGGTGCTTGGTTTCATGCTTCTCCTTAGTTTTTTGCTAACCCGTACCTACGGTGAGCGCCACCGTCAGCGTCCAGTGGAATGCCCGGCATGTATGCTGGCTCCACGGTCATCTGCGCCAAGACCCAAGTCTTCGCGTCCTGTACCTCTGCGTCAGGAACCACAACGATCTGTTCGTCGTGCACTGTTCCCGCTACAAAGTACCTCTTTGCAGTTCTCAACATACCATCCGTCATCACGCATCTCGCTACGCCCTGCGTGACGTTGTTGGTAATCTTTCCTGCGTATATCTTAGTACGGTTTTCACCGTACGTCCACTCTTTTTGTTCCTTGCCTGTCTTCTCATCCTTAACCAGGCGCACGTTCAAGTCAGGGTACAGTAAGCTCATGCCCGATGGGAGGATGATCTCCCCCTTGCGGAAGGTCAGGCACTTGTGCTTGTACTCTTTGCCCTTGTACAGCGACTCCTCAATCAGCGCACCGCACATATCCCAGAACGTCACGACAGGCGTAGCCGTTGAGCGGTACTTGTCGATGATGGCCTTGGCGGCAAGGCAGTGGATCACCAGCTCTTTGGTTGTGCAGGTGTGCGGTATGGCCTCGAGTTTCTCCACGTTGACATCCCAGTCGAGAAACTTCTGCGCTTGTGCTTGAGTGACACCCAGTTTTTTTGCGAAAGCCAAGTCGTAGCGGACTGGTGGCGCACCAAGAAAGCCGACGAGTAGCTGCGATGCAAACGCCGCCCAGCCAAGACCATAGCCGCACCCGAGAAGAGCCGACTTAGCAGATTGGCGTAGGTCTGGATGCGATTCTTTACTAAGTCCGGGTATGTTAAACATCTGCGAACCGAACGCGGCATAAGGGTCGCCTCCTGACCGGAACACGTCGAGTAGGTCTTCGTAATCCGCAAGCCACGCGAGAACTCGCGGCTCAATCTGCGAGAGATCCCCCACGACGAGCTGGTGACCTTCGGGAGCCATAATCGCTTTGCGTAAGAAGCTGCCTCGCTTGAGGTTTTGCATGTTGATGGCGCTGCCTTTGCTCGCAGTCCAGCGGCCCGAGAGCGCACCGTAATACGATAACGGTACTGGTAGCGCACCCCTTTGGCTGATGTCAAGAAACCGCTGTGCACGGGTACGCTCAGTGGTTGACTTAACCCGTAGACGCGCTTCACAAAGAAGGGCAACGTCTTCACGTTCACCGTTGAGCAGCGCTTGAAATAGCGCGTCATTTTTTGCAAGAGCAAGCGCCTCCTTGCCAGTGGTCTTGCTGATTTTTGTAGGGGCAGGCACGCCCATGGAGACAAGTACCTGCGCAAACTGAGGGTTCGACGCAAGTGCAGTCTCTTCCACGCCGAGCTTTTGTAGGAGGGCTTCACGTTTTTCTTTCTCTTCAAGGATGGCATCGGACAACATGTTGGGGTCAAGCACAAGGCATGCACGCGTGTACATCTTGAGCGTCATGTCAATGAGGCGCAGCTCTTTGGCCGGATAATTCTTTACCAATCTGGTAAAGATTTCTTCACACAGAAACACATCGTGTGCGCAGTAGTCAGCCAGCTCCTTCTCCATTGCTGGCGTCAGCTCGGTGTATCCGTTGGTGTTGTACACAGCGTTGCCTTTGGGCGGCAGGCCGAAGTCCTGCGCCAGCTTCATCAGTGAGTTACCAACCTCCACGCCGCGTAGAGCACGGCCCATGGACAGAGAATCAAAGATAAAGCATGGGTGCCAGTCATAGCGCCATTCCAATATAGATACATCGAACTGAGCGTTATGTGCAAGAACAGCAGTAGTATCAGGATCGTAGCCAGCCAGAACCTCGCCGAGATCACATCCCCTATACCAAACGGGTGGGGATCGGTCTCCGTACTCGTGGATGCAGGCTCCGAAGGCTTTGAATCTTTCATCACGGACATACTCCTCTGTTGTCATCTTGCTCAGGGTGAAACCTTCTTTGGTGTCCCAGTAGGTCTCGAAGTCGATCGTCAATATGCGGTCGTATGGTGCGCTCAATTAAACATCTCCTTGGGTGGTGCGTCCACGACCAGTGCGTGGGCCATGATCTCTGCTGCATCGCGCAGCATCTCTGCTGCGTCCATGTCGTTGGTGTTCACGCCCAGCAGTGCGGTCACCTCTTGGTTCATACGGAACGCCACCACCGCCATGCCTTTGGCCCCCTCGCCGTAGCACTCGGCCAGCATCGTCAAGATGTGGCCCAACTGGCGGCGCTCATCGGGGCTTATCTTCTCAAGGCGTGCCAGCGCAGCGCGTGACAGTCTGTTCATCTCTTCTTCCATATCACTCATGTGAGCTTCTCCTGTAGTCGTTGTCTCAGTTCGTCCAAGTTGTCTTCGCGTGCCACGAAAGTGAAGCCGCCTGTTTCGGCGATCCACTCAAGCTCGCGCTCTTGCAGCGCAGTGGTCTTGCCCTTGCCTGCCTTGCACTCGATGGCGATGAAGCGCCCATCCACGCAGCCGATGATGTCCGGTATCCCTGCACGACCGAAGCCGTTGCCCGGGGGCATGAAGTGGTACACGTCAAACTCGTTGAGTATCTTGCGCACCGCAGCTTTTACTTTTGATTCAGGTGTTGCGGCCATTACTTCTCCAAGCTGAGCAGGAACAGCACGCAGCAGCCTGCGTGTGCAAGGTGCGACAGCCCTGACTCTGGGTCGTTGGTTTCTCCAAGGTTGTGCGCAGCCAAGTGCCGAAAGGCAGCAGCGAGATACCTTTGCGCACCGTTGTCCACGAGCTTCCAGTTGTCCCGCGCATATTTCTTTGCGCCAAAATCCAGCACTTTCACAATCTCTTCAACGGACTTCCAAGGCACGAGCGTGTAGTCAGGCTTGGCGGTGTCGAACTTCAGCCCCGTAGGGAACAGCTCCATCTGTGCGTTTGTTGGGATCGGGTTAGTCATTGCGTTCTCCTTGTTTGCGTTTTAAAAAAGTTGCGTCACCGGGGTTGTGCTCGATCGTGCCAGCGTGCACGTTGGCCAGCGGTTGCTCGGATGTGTGGCGTGTGCCGAACTGTCGGTACTTGAGCCCTCCATCGTCGGCAAGCAGTCCCGCTTTGTAGCGGCTCCTGAAGTGCGGGTCATTGACAAAGATGCTTGGCCTGTCTTCTTCGTACCAGCGGAACGGGGACACAGGTGGGCGGGGGGTATCGGGTTTCATTACAAAGCAGCCTTTCAGGGGGTCGTATTTAATCATATCCATGATGGGGATGTTCTCGTTCATTGGTTCCCCTCAGTCGTGATGGTTTCGGTGCGGTGGCGTGTGCAGGCTTTGCCGCAGCTCTCGGTGTAGTTGCGGATGGTGTCCACTTGAGCGCCGCAGCGCGTGAAGTAGTGCGTGCCGTTGTCCACGAAGCGGTAGACCTTGCAGCCATCGGCTTCAGACATGAGCTGCGGTACCCGCGCTGCGGCTTTGTATTCCGGGGATGGCTCCGCAACATATTTAAGAAACGAAAACCCCGTAGCTATGATGCCTCCCGCTATTAAAAGAAACACCAGCGTCATGGCCGTGGCTTTGGCCGCATCTTTTATAAAGTCAATCATGTCTTCCATCACTTACTCCTTGGTCTTGGTACATTCTCAGGCACCTCTACGCACATGTACACGGCAGCGTGCTGGCCACGTCGGGGTTTAGTCCAGCGGTCTATGTACACGCCCCACACAGTGCGTATGGTGACTCTGATCGATTCATCCGGGGTGCCCAGTTGCTGCGCGATCTGACTGATCGTCAGCCCATCGTCTGCTGCAAGCAGGATGTCCCGGATGGCTTGATGCCTGCTCAGTTTCACGCTTGCGCCTCTCGTTGTTTCTTGGCTTCCCAGATCTTGCGGTCCACATTACTCTTGGGCAGCAGATCAAACCGATCAGCTTCAATCAGCGTCAGTTGATCTTCGCTATACCACGCGCTATATCCCGCGTCCCCACGCTTTAGGATGTGCAGCGCGTACTGCTTCTCGTGCATTCCTGCGCCGCCATAATGCTCTGCATACGTGTACAACACAACGGCCTTGCAGTTGCCTGCGAAGTGGCTCATGTAGGGCGGCATCTCACCGACCTGCACCAAGTCGCCCTTAAAAAACTTCTGTGTCATTCTTGCTCCTTGTTGAGTGCTGCCCACTCTTCGTCTGTAATCAAAGGGATGGGGCTTGGCTCTCGTGCAGCTCGCTCCATGGCGTAGCGCACAGCCAGCATCCGGGCCTTGGCTTCACGCTCGATGCGGTTAAACTCGTCATCCTCTGTGTTCATGTGTTCTTCTCCAAAAAATCTTCGCATTTACGCTTCCAACCCCATGTCTCCCGCATAACGTAAACAGGCGCGTAAAAACGTGGCTTGTGCAACATCGCGCAAATCAGCGTTGGCTTAGGAAGTGCTCTCATGGTGGCGTGTTTGCACTGGTCACAGTTTTTAGTTTTCATGTGTTCTTCTTCTTGAGTTTTGCTTCCGTGGCTTTGATGATGTTGTCAACGTAGGCGTGTTGTCTTGTTATTGTGTTTCGCTCCTCATCCGTAATCCCTACCCATGTGCGCTGTGGTGGGGTGGTGTAGAGTGGCGATGGAATTTTCTCCAATGCCAGTAACACCGTTTCAATTTGCTCCTCAGATGGCGTCCAGTCATATGGGGTATTTGGGTCAATCGTGTGTTTTACGCGCCAAATAAAAGCCGTGTCGATAATCCAAGTGCTGTCACCTGCTTGGCGAGGAAACGCCACAGGCTCCTGCACAGGTGCTTGCTGTGCCAAGGCTTCTTTGATGGCGGCGATGGCTTGTTGCGTCCGATATGAACCGCCCAATCGCCATACAGCAACATCTCCTCCGCCTTCACCAGTCCATTTATCAGGAATGCCAAATAGGTTCTCCAACGCTTCCAGCGCCTGCTCCAGTAGTTGTTTGTCAGTCATGTGTTTCCCCTTGATCTTTTTTGCGCATAGCGTCTTCCGCATCCCACCGTTCCCAGCACTCAGTACAAGCCCATTCGCCACCTTCGTCTGGTGTTGGTTGTCGCTTATCGTTATATGGCTTCTCACAAAAATCGCAACACTCTGGAATTCCACCACGCAGTTCAGCAATCATTTGCAACATGTTCATGTGTTCCCCCTTGCTCGGATGGCGGTGGCGCATTGTGTAATTGCCAAAGCAGAATTGCCCACAACTTCAATGACCAATTCTTCACACACCTTTGCACACGCCTCTCGCTCTCTCGCTGTTGCTTTCTCTGCTACCAGCGCGGCGAATGGTTCGATGCCGATATGGCTTACCATAGTCCCTCCATTGATCTTGTCCTGAATCACAAGCCCAGCCTCTCGCGCCATGTCCATGATTTCACGTTTACGCCATGTCATGCTTCACTCCTCAATGGGTACGGCGGAAACGGCCACCCGTTCTCGGGCCATTGGTCTTTGTTCATGCCGCCTCCTCATGAGGCCATAAATAATTGGCGTTTCTCAAAAGATCATCGGCCAACTTGCGGGTCATTCCTTCGGGCATTCGAATCACGGTTCCGGTACAAGACACAAGGACCACGCAGGCTTGCGCGTTATCTTCTTGTGCAATACCCACGGCAATGTAATCGTCTGCTAATTTCATCTCTTACTCCTCGCCTCGCGGCACAGTTGTTTGATCTCGGCGCTGATGTCCGGGCTGAACTCAGCCAAGGCACAGTCCATCTTCTTGGCCTCATGCAGCGGTGGGTACATCCAAGCGCACAGGAACACTGCGGCAAGGAACATCACCCCCATGCAGATCAGCGCCAGCGTATCAAGCAGGTCGTCCATAGCCGCCTCCGAACATGGCTTCCAGCTCGTTGTACAGGGCACGCGCTTGGTAGATCGTCAGCGGGTCAAGGATGGCCTTGGGGTCGAACACATTCACGATAGGCCGTGGTGCTGGCGCAGGTATGTTCATAGGCATTGGGATAGGTGCTGGCGCAGGCATGGGCGTGAGCGCAGCGATGCCTTCCTTGGGGCTTTTTGCGGGTGTGTGCGGCAGGTCTTTGATGCCTTTGCTTTTGGCAACTTGCCTGAGTTCCTCTATTTTCTTTTTCATGCGGTTGATCTTCGTAGCCGGTGCCACAGGGAGAGTGCTGTATTCGTTCACAAGTGTGTACAGCAGCTTGTCGTCATCTCGGCGAACCATCCCTGCTTGGATCATGTGCGAGCACGTAGCAGTCACGGAGTTTGCTTTATACCCACGTTGAGCCATCAGCGCACCGATCTGTTTGGCTGTGCGCCCGGGGTGATTCTTGATGCAGTAGAACGTCTCACGCTGCATATAGTTTTTGGTGCGGCCATCGACTTTTTCTGGGGTTGGTTTGGTAGTAGGCATAGGGTTGGTTTGGGTTGGTTTGGTTTGAACTGACACAGAAGAAATGTTGATAGGGAAGTGCTTCTCCCCCTCGTCATCCCACTCGTTGATGGTCTGCTGCACCACGGGGTTGGCATAGGCAGGGGCAGGGGCACGCAAGAGCGCGGCTTGCAGGGCGGATTTAATATCGGGCACGAGGTTCTCCTTGAGTTAAAAAGTTAATTGCCTTTGATGCAAAGGACTTGCTTGAGGGTGTGCATCACTTCTACGAGATCGGTCTGGTTGGCCATCACTTGGTCGATGTCTTTGTAGGACGCTGGGATTTCGTCGATGACGCCTTCATCTTTGCGGCACTCGACACCTTGTGTTTGAGCAATAAGATCAGATAGGCTAAATCGTCGCTTGGCTTCAGCGCGTGACATGACTCGGCCTGCACCGTGAGAGCACGAGCAGTACGATTGGACATCGCCTTTACCGCGAACAATGTAAGAGCGCTGCCCCATAGATCCGGGGATGATGCCAAGGTCTCCGTCCCGTGCGCGGATAGCGCCCTTGCGAGTAACCCACATGTTTCGTCCGAAATGATGTTCTTTTTCGACATAGTTGTGATGGCAGTTGATTGCTTCCTGTGTGATGGTGAACTCGGGCATCATTGATCGCATGGCCTCGATGACTTGAATCATCATGCGGCGGCGGTTCTCAAGCGCATAGTTCTGCGCCCAGCCCACTGCTGCCATGTAGTCGTCGAAGTCTTCGGTGTCCTCTGGAAAGTACGCGAGGTTGTCATCTGGCAGCGTGATGAAGAACTGCTCCATCTGGCGCTTGGCCTTGGCGATGTAGTGCGTGCCGATCATGTTGCCGATACCGCGTGAGCCCGAGTGCAGCATGATCCACACGTCCTGGTTCTCGTCGATGCACATCTCAATGAAGTGATTGCCAGAACCAAGGGAGCCCATCTGTGACGCGGCCTTGGCGTGGAACTTATCGTAGTCCCCCTTGTACAAAGGCAGGATCACGGTGCGAAACAAATCTGTGGTGATCTCACCCACGCTTGTGCTGTGGTCATGTGCACCACCCACACCCAAGGGCACACGGCGCTCGATCTCGTCACGCAAAGGCTTGAGGTTGTCGGGCAGATCAGAGGCCTTGAGGGACAGGCGCACAGCGTTCATGCCGCAGCCAATGTCTACCCCTACCGCAGCAGGAATGACGGCCTTCTCGGTGGCAATGACGGTGCCCACAGTCGAGCCAATACCGGCATGCACATCGGGCATGCAGGCCACGCCGTTGCTGTTGATGAATGGCAGGCGCGAGAGGTTCTTCAGTTGGGTCAGGGCTGATGCCTCAACCTCGTCCGTCCAGATTTTGATTGGGCGTGAGCCCTCATCTTGAATGACTTGTTTCATAGTTGTCCTTGGGTTTTGTTTTGAGAGAGGCAAGACAGGGAATACGTGCGGGCATAGAGCCACTTGTCACCCAGTCTGCGGATACTTCGCGCCCACTTGAGTTGGTTGGCGCGGTTGATCTCACGAGGCGCGAGATCGGAGTTATACAGGCGGCGTGCCTGTGCTAAGCGTGTCGTAATCATTTTTAATTTCTCCTTGGTGAAATGATTATTTGTCCAATGATGGACAGTTGTCAATGGTTTTTTTAAGTTTATTTTTTATGGCCTCCAGTAAGCTACATCAAGCACCACTACGATCCAGCACAGCAGGAACACAACGCGCTCAAACCTGTTGCTGATGGGCTCTCGGTACGTGGTGAGGGGTTTGGGTGGGCCTTGGTATTTCATTCTTGCTCCTCGTAATAGTCAGTGAGGAAGGCGTGCGCCTCCTCGTCTTCGTCGGGTTGGTTCAGGTACTCGTGCAGTAGCCCGTCCATGTAGTAGTCAAGTCCTTGCATCAGAAGCCCTCCGCTTTGGCTATTGCATCCCGCGCTGCATCAAATGCCTTGACGATCTCGTCGTCTCGGTCGGGGTCGTAGCAGTTGTCCATCATGGCGTACAGCGCAGCCAGTAGCGCAGGTGCAGCAGCCATCAGGCGTGCGTTTGCCTTGGCATCCTTGAGGGTAGAGCGCTTGTCTCCCTTGACCCGCGCAAGCGGGGCGAACCCATATGATTCGCAAGAGACTAGGTACTCGCCGTTACGTCCCTCGTGAAAGCGCCATGGCCCGGCGGTGTACAGACCTTTGCGGTCAGGTGCAGGTAGGTTGCTCATCATCTTCTCCTTGAGTATGGGGACAGTTGTCCCCGTTGAAAATCAGGCGTTCGTGTGCAGTGCATCGAACAGGGTACACAACACAGTGGTTGCGTCGTATGTGTGGGTCATACGCATGGCTTCTTCGAGCAGCTCGTCAGTGAGCAGCCTGCGGTTTAAGAACTTGAGCGCAAGCTCAGGGTCTTCGGGGTACACCTCGGCAGAGATGAGGTCGAGCAGGTCAAGCTGGAGGCCAGCCATCGCGTCATAGATCGCGTCTTGCAGCATCTCTGTCTCAAGGTCAGCGTCGAAGTCCTCATACGCACCGAAGTAACCGCCCGTTGTCCAGCTTGATGGGTACGTGTCCTTGCCGTAGCTCTTGTACTCAACGACCTTGGGGTCGCGGTCAGTGGGCAGCTCGTCCCAGTCGAAGCCGAGCACAGCATCGGCCAATGCTTGGAAGTGCAGCACGTCGATGTACTCACGCTCGCCATGCTCATGGTAGTAGCCAACGCTGATGTTGGTGCACTCGGGGATGACATCAGTGAACTCGGCAGTATCGGTATACACCCCGGTGTCGTCAGGCAGATACATCATGCGGTCATCGCGGTTGAGCGCACCGGACAGCGCCTCGGCAAACACATCCGAGCAGCAGCGGCCATACCCTTGGTGCGTGATAACGCTGTCGATACCCCGGCGGTCGAACGCAATGGCGCGGTCGAACTCAGACAACAGGCCGGGCATATTCTTGGCGATGAACTTGGCACCGATACCCCCGCACTCCTCGCCTTGCGTGAAGATGTAGTAGCCCGGCACACCAGCGTGCAGCAGGTGCATGAGCATGGCACAACCCGCACCATCATCGGCACCCAGCGCAGCGCCGTCAGCAGACCAGCGCTCGGCAGTCTTGGCGATCTTGTTTGTGCCCTCGACGTGGTGCACAGTGTCAACGTGTGCGACGAACAGTGTGCGGTGGATGGGCAGCAGCCGAGCGTCAACGTGCAGGTTACCTGCGCCATCACGGGATGTGATGCAGCCCTCGGGGATATGGTCGGCCAGCCACTGCGTGAACGCAGCAGTGGACACAGATTTGTCAGGACGCTTGACGGACAGGGCACGTTGCAGCGTAGCGATCAGGATAGATTTGTAGTTCATGTTCATTCACCTTCGGTTGTTGTTTCGGTTTCTTCAGCAGCGGCATCGAGCTCGGCCTGCACCCATGTAGGGATGTGGTCGTTGTGGTAGCGCTCGTCGTTGTACTCTACGTAGTCGTCGCAGTCATCGGTGTACCAGTTGCATGACTCAGCGCACTGCCAGCAGTCCTCACGCAAGGCGTACTCCTCGGTGTCCTCGGCCATCACAACGCGCTCGTCGTCGATGTGGTACCAGTCACCGTTAACCTCGACAGCGTTATCGGTGTGCTCGTACTCGCTGTTGTCAAGCTGCACGATACTGTTGTCTTCGAGATAGTCCTCGTCGTAGTACTCGCCATCGACATACACAGAGTAGTCGCTGTTGATGTAGTACTGGTTACCCCTGCGGCCATACACATAGGTGTAGCTGTTGTCGCAGCATGACTGGCAGATGTGCTCGTCCTCGAGCCGGTTGACCCAGTAGCCGTCATCGTTGTCGGTGCGGTCACCGCAGCACTCGCACTCGAACGTATCCTCGTCGCTCTCGTAGTAGGGCGAACCATCAGTACGCTCAAGCCGGTAGTCGCCGTCACTGTCAATGACCAGCACTGCGGTGTCCTCGTCTTTCTCACGCAGGGTTACGTGCTTGCACCCGCCGTCAAGGTACGGCGCAAGGAAATGGTCAGACGTTGGGAAGTACGACATCTCTTGGCCGTCACGCCAGTTGTACTCCTTGGTGAACCCCTGCTCTTGCAACCAGTTCTCCATGCCGCCATCGACTTGGCTGTACCCGTCATTGGTAGGCTTGAGATATGTACGCACGAAATACTTGGCGTCAGGCTTGTCGATGATGAGCGCACGACTGATCGTGTCGCCGTTCAAGATGCCCACTGCCAGCGCCCAGCCGTACTTGGGGTTGTATGCCTCATACGGATGGCGTGTCTGTCCGTCACTGCACCGCACACCGCTACGTGACCAGACCATGCACGACCCCGGGCCTTGATGCAGGTGGTGAATCATCTCGGCGGTGGTACGCACGATCTTGTACTCAGCGTTGGTGCCGAAGCGTGCAACGAGATCGCGGATGATGTTGTCGGGCAGCGCATCGGATGGCCAGTGACGGCGCAGATACTTGCCAAGGGATGTCACGGTCTGGCGGTCTTGCTCACCAGCACGCTCGTCTCTAGTATAGGCAACACGCGAGGCATCGTGAACACTGACGTGTGGCCACTCGAGCAGCAGTTGCTGCCAGTCATGAGGACGGGCAACCTTGAGCGCAGCAAGCACAGCGGGGTGTGCAGTGTAGCGTCCCATCTCACGGTAGCACCAGTCGAGCTTGCGTAGGTTGTGCTCGTTACGCATGACGATGCGGCGAGCCGCGTTCCAGTTGTACAGCATCTCGTTGGGGTTGTATGTGTAGTCCACTTTTTATTTCCTTGGGTTGGTTTGGCACTGAACGGCAGTGCCCACCGATATGGGGACAGGTGTCCCCGTTATTCCGTTACGCTGTCCATGTCAGCGTCTCGTTGTTGCCTGAGTAGTTGCCGAAGTCATAGTTGGCCATGACCAACGACCTCAGTGTGTAGGCATCAAGCCTGCTGTTACGCAGATAGTTGCCCAGCGGTATTGATCCATTGATGTGGCGTGCCAGGTCGGAGAACAGGATGTGGTCATCCTCAACCCTAGCTACCATGCGCTGGCCGTGTGTGTCGTACTGGCGACCTGTGTTCCATTGATGTGTCATTGCGTCTCTCCTAAGATTTGTGTGTGCCGATACTGGCGGCAGAACTTACAGAACAGGGCATCGAACGCTGTGACTAGCGTCTCCATGTTGGATGTGTCAGCGACAAAGAACGCCCGGGCGATGTGCCCGGCGAAGCTGCCGCCCTCACTCTCCATCAGCTTGGCCGCTTGCCATAGCATGTCGTAGTCCAGGTCTATTGCTTTCATTTGCTTTCTCCTTTGATGATGCGGTGCCTGACCAAGTAGTTGGCGGCGGTGATTGTGTTGTCGGCTGCTTGGCCCAGTGCATAGCACGCCTGCTCTAGGGCGGCTTGATACGCACCATCGTCGGCAAGGTGCGCGGCATTGCCTGCCTCCTCCACCTGCATTTGCAGGTCGTGCAGTTGCATATACAGGGCGACCATCTTGGCGCTCAGGTCATGTGATGTCATCTTCGTTCTCCTTGGGGTTGGTAAATAGTTTCGGGTCACGGTGACCCGTTCTCATATGTCAAGGCCGTGCCATGTGGTGGGCACGAACTCGTTTGGCTCGAGGTTCTCAATAATCTTGATGGCCTCGATCAGTTGCTCCAGTCTGAGCTTGTTGTCCTCAGTCGGGTGCATGGTGTGCGCCCTCTCAGCGGTGATCCTCTCTGTGTTGGTGCGCTTGAGTAGGACTGCCTTTCTCCTTGCGTGCTGCGCTGGGGTGACCAGCACTTGGAAAGGTACCTTGCGTTTGGTGCGCGGCTTGTACGGCAGCGCGGCGAAGGCCGTGATGATGGCGTGCTTGATGTGTTGCGGCACCCAGTCCGTCCAGTGTCGCCCCTCGTTGGTGATGGGCGAGCCTTTCTTGCGGTCGTTCAGGTCTTGAGCGTACTGCCTCGGGGTCTGCGCCAGTTGGGTCGATGGCATCTGCAACTTCCTCAATAATGTCTCCATCACTTGGATGTACGCCTCGAACGCTTCAACTCTGGCGGTATCGGGGACAGGTGTCCCCGTTCGGTACTTCGCCCCGACACGGGCGTTGTTCAGCTCATAGCGCAGCGGCTGCATCAGGTCGAGCCACGCTTGCTTGTATACGTGACGGGTTATGCGCTCGGTTCGCTTGGTCTCCTTCATTATTGCAACATCATCCTCAAGTTGCTTGATGCGGAAGGGGTGGAGCTTGCGTTTGTGGAGGTGCTTGTGCAACTCGAGCGGGGTCATCTTTAGGTACGATTCATACATGATTATTTCACTTTCATTTAAGAGTCGGACAGTTTAGCACGAACTGTCCACAGATTACAGCGCATAGGACAAGTGTGGTGTAAGGCTGGAAGCCAGTATCCATGCCGTCTAGAAGCAAACGCGTCCATACTATCCCTGATTTTCCAAGTCACCTAAAAGGTCTTGATGAAAAAGACTGTTTAGAAGAAAAAGAATAAGCATACATACGGGGAGACACCCCTATATATATAAATACATTTAAAAAGATATATATTATGGACGCGAATTGCGGACGGCCAGTATCCATGCGGGTTCGGAGCCTACACCATGCTTGTCTTGGACGCCTAAATCTGTGGACAGCCCGGACATTTGGCCAATACTGGTTTTGACCTTCAATAATCACTGAATGGGGACAGTTGTCCCCATTCCTCATTCGAACAGGCTCGCTTGTTTGGGTTGCTTCTCGAGCCATGAGAAGAAGGCGGCATCGTTGCTGAACGTGAGGCCCTTGTCTGCGAGCTTGCCCTTCTTGTAGACGTAGACGATGTACTGGCTGCCGCCGTTGGGGTAGTAGTAGCTGAGTTCGTAGTCGGTCACGCCGAGGGTGACTGTGCCGACAGATTGGATGCGGGGTGCATTGAGGTTGCGCATGATGATCTCCTGATTGATGAAGAAAAACTATGAAGGCTTTGGCTATGACGCATGGGGATGCGATAGCTTTGGACAATGAAAGAAACACCGTGAGGGCCACGCTCTCACGGCTTCGGGGGAAGAACGGGGACAAATGTCCCGATTAGGCGGCGAACGCCTGAGCCAAAGCCTTGGATGCCAAGCTGCGTGCACCTTCGTACTGCGCGGCCAGCTTCGCCAGCTTCGCGGCAGCGGCCAGCAACTCGGCGGGAATCTCGACCTCCTCGGCTTTGCCGTCAGTCGCGCCCACGATGTCCTTCGTCAGGCGCTGCAAGGCTTTCTTGGCCGCTTCGTACTTGGGTGCGTCTTTGTCCAGCACCTTGGTGCCCTTGGCTTTGCCTGCGCCGTCAACAACGGGTACAGCGTAGAAGGCCGCAACATGGGGCAGCAAGCCAGTGCGAACGGCATCGGTGGCTTTGCCCTTGAAGTCTTTGCGTAGCGCGACCACGGCCTCGTTGTAGGCATTGGCTGCGGTCAGTGCATTGGTGACGTTGATTGCGATAGACATGGATAACTCCTAGAGATGGTTGATGTAACGGGGACACTTGTCCCCGTATCGATACAGCTTTGTTCTGTGTCGATGCCTCTATTGTATGGAAGGGTGTCTTTTTCTCTTATACGGGGCGGCAAAGTGAGTCCCAAAGACCCCACCTACCCCCCATCACCCCTTTTTGACGTAGCCACAACCGTCCGGCCATAACACTGTTTCTCACCCGCAAATAGCATTTTTGTAATTCTTTAGCAAACACTACCCCACCCCAAAAATTTTATAAAAATTCAGGAGATCTTTTGTCCAATGTTTGACACAGCCCATAAAAAAATCCCCAGCAGTTTCCGGCTGGGGATTGAAGGAGACGTTTTACCATCCCAAGGAGAAGCGACAAGACCTTGCGGCGTCACTCACAAGTAGTATATACTTTGTCCAACGAGGAAACAAGGGCTACGCCAGCCCCAACCTACGCACATGTTAGACCACCTGATTGACGGCGAATTTGAACCAGAAGTGGAAGAGGCCACTGGGGCCGCGCCATTGCCGGTTGAGAAATCAGCGCCAGTTGACACGATTGACGCACAAGCAAAGACAGCCGAGTGGCTGCAGTCCATGGGTCTGGACGACGAAGAGATCGAGACCCGGGCTGACGCCCAAGCAGCGCGTCAGTCATTTGCATCACTGGTGACCGGCCAGTCGATGGCCAACACCCAAGCAGCCCTTACCCAGATCACGACCCCCGCAGCCGTCCAACATTTGGTGGGCATGCTCACTGCATACGACTGGCAGTTCATGGAGCAGGCCAAGGAGCTGCGGGGGTATGCCGTCGCCAAAATCTTGGAGGAGACAAAACACCCCGACGCCAAGGTGCGCTTGAAGGCGCTCGACATGCTGGGCAAGGTGACCGAGGTCGCGCTGTTCACTGAGCGCATTACAGTCAAGAAAGAGGAAGTCTCGGACTTGGAGCTGGAGCAGCGCATCAAGGACAAGCTCAACCGGTTCATGCAGGTGGTGGACGTGGTAGACGTCTCCGATGTTTCAGACGTGAGCGCCCCTGATGCAGCTTGACACGCTCACCACCCTGTCCAAGGTAGAACTGCAGGCGCTGATGACCGCGCTGCCCAGTATGTCGCTCAAGGACAAGATGGAGCTGTTTGATGATCTGGAGCTGCGCGAGTCTCGCGCCAGCTTGCAAGCGGCCAAGCACAACATGCTGGGGTTCGCCACCGCGGTGTACCCGGGCTTCAAGGTTGGCCCCCACCACAAGAAGCTGGCCAAGATTTTTACGGACGTGATTGAGGGGCGCAAGAAGCGCGTCATCATCAACATCGCGCCTCGTATGGGTAAGTCCGAGTTCAGCTCCTACCTGTTCCCTGCCTATTTTTTAGGCAAGTACCCCAACAAGAAGATCATCATGGGCACGCACACCGCGGGCCTGTCGGAGGACTTCGGGCGGCGCATTCGTAACCTGATCGACACGGAGGAGTACCACGATGTCTTTCCCCAAACTCTGGTTGCTGATGACCAAAAGGCTGCTGGAAAGTGGAGTACATCCGCTGGCGGTCAGTATTATGCTGCTGGCGTGGGTGGTGCTCTTGCTGGACGTGGCGCTGATTTGTTCGTTATTGATGACCCTCATTCTGAACAGGACGTAAAGGCCAACAGCCGTCTGGCGTTCGACACCGCGTGGTCGTGGTTCCAGACAGGTCCGCTTCAGCGTTTGATGCCGGGCGGCGCGATCATAATCATCATGACGCGATGGTCCCTCTTGGACCTGACGGGACGCCTGATCGACTACCAGACCAAGAACCCCGAGTCCATCCCGTGGGAGATCGTGGAGCTCCCGGCCATCCTGAACGAGGACACCGAGAACGAGAAGTCGCTGTGGCCAGAGCAGTGGTCGCTCGAATCTCTCAAGGCGACGAAGGCCAGTATCGAGCCGCGGTATTGGAACGCGCAGTACATGCAGCAGCCCACGTCTGAGACCAGCGCGATCGTCTCGCGCAAGATGTGGCGGATATGGATGGCAGACGAGCCACCACCGTGCGACTACATCATCCAGTCTTGGGACACGGCCTTTGAGGTCAAGAACAACTCCGACTATTCCGCGTGCACAACGTGGGGTGTGTTCTACAACGAGGAGGAAGGCGACAAGCCCCAGATCATTCTCTTGGATGCGTTCAAGGACAGGATGGCATTTCCCGAACTCAAGTCCACCGCGCTCAAGCACTGGAAAGAATGGCAACCAGATGCGTTCATTGTGGAGAAGAAGGCGTCTGGTGCGCCGCTGATCCAAGAACTCAAGGCCATGGGCATACCGGTGCAGGAAACAAACCCTAGCCGCGGCAACGACAAAATGGTACGATTAAACGCGGTGTCTGACATGTTTGCCTCCGGCATGGTGTGGGCACCAGATACGCGTTGGGCCCGAGAAGTGATCGAAGAGATGGCGTCTTTCCCAGTTGGGGAGCACGACGACTACGTGGACACGACGACTCAGGCCCTGCTGCGGTTCCGCCAAGGTGGCTTCATTGCACTGGACTCGGACGAGAAAGACGACCCGTATCAGTACAAACGCAAAGCTGCATACTATTAAGGATTTGACACATGGCCACCAACATTGACAAGGCGCTGTACCAACAGCCCACGGGTATTGACGAAGCAGCCGAGGGCGAAGCCCCGCTGGAGATTGAGATCATTGATCCCGAAGAAGTCAACATCACAACCGATGGCATGGAGATCAGCCTGCGCCCCGGCGAGGACGATACCGAGGAGGATTTCGACGCTAACTTGGCCGAGTTCATGGCAGAGGGGTCCATCTCCGCCATGGCCGGTGACTTGATCTCGGACATCGACAATGACAAGAACAGCCGCAAGGACTGGGAGAAGTCATACACCGAGGGCCTCAAACTGCTGGGCCTGCAGATGGAGGAGCGCACCGAGCCGTGGAACGGGGCGTGCGGTGTGTTCCACCCTATGATTACAGAGGCGGTTGTGCGGTTCCAAGCCGAGACAATCACCGAGACTTTCCCTGCGGCAGGCCCGGTGCGGACCAAAATCTTGGGCAAAGAGACCCCGCAGAACCGCGAAGTGGCGGCAAACGTCGAAGACGACATGAACTACGAGCTGACCGAGACCATGAAAGAGTTCCGGCCAGAGCACGAACGCATGCTGTGGAGCCTCCCGGCCACCGGCTCTGCGTTCAAGAAGGTGTATTTCGACCCAAATCTGGGCCGTCAGGTCTCCATTTTCGTCCCGGCAGAGGACATGCTGCTGCCCTACGGCGCAACGGACCTCGATACGTGCCACCGCGTCACGCACGTCATGCGCAAAACCAAGAACGAGATCGCCAAACTGCAGCAAGCTGGCTTTTATCGTGACATCGAGCTGGGCGACCCCACCCGTGCGCAGACCGACATCCAAAAAGCCAAGGACAAAGAGACCGGCTTCAGCGATTTGAACGATGAGCGCTACACTTTGTATGAGTGCCACGTCGATTTGGACCTTGATGGCCATGAAGACGAGGACGAAGAGGGCGAACCCACTGGCATTTTGCTGCCGTACGTGGTTACGCTCATCAAAGGCACGAACGACGTGCTGTCAATCCGCAGAAACTGGAAGGAAGACGATGACCTCAAGCTCAAACGCCAACATTTCGTCCACTACCAGTACATCCCCGGCTTCGGAGCCTACGGATTTGGCCTCTTCCACCTCATCGGAGGCTTTGCAAAGTCCGCCACCTCGCTTATGCGTCAACTGGTCGACGCAGGAACTCTTTCTAATCTGCCCGGCGGACTTAAATCGCGTGGCCTTCGGATTAAGGGTGATGACACACCCATTGCGCCGGGAGAATTCCGCGACGTAGACGTTGCCTCGGGCAGCATCCGCGACAGCATCTTGCCGCTGCCTTACAAAGAGCCGTCCAGCGTCCTGTACACCCTGCTGCAGAACATCGTGGACGAGGGTCGCAGGTTCGCCGCGACCTCGGACATGAACATCAGCGACATGTCGGCGCAAGCGCCCGTGGGCACAACGCTGGCACTGCTGGAGCGCCAGCTCAAGGTGATGACGGCTGTTCAAGCCCGGGTGCACTTTGCCCTGAAGCAAGAACTCAAGCTGCTCAAGGACATCATCCGCGACTACACCGACCCAGATTACACGTACGACCCCGAGTACGGCAACCGTAAGGCCAAGAAGGCGGACTACGACAAGGTTGACGTGATCCCGGTGAGCGATCCGAACGCGGCCACCATGAGCCAGCGGGTTGTGCAGTACCAAGCGGTCATTCAGATGGCGCAGATGGCTCCGGACATCTACGACTTGCCGCAGTTGCACCGCAACATGTTGGAGGTGCTGGGCATCAAGAACGCCGAGAAGCTGATCCCGCTGGAGTCGGACATGAAGCCGACCGACCCTGTGTCGGAGAACCAAGCGGTGCTCAAGCTCAAACCCGTCAAGGCGTTCCTGCACCAAGACCACGAGTCGCATATCGCTGTGCACACGGCCATCATGCAAGACCCAACCGTCATGGCGCTGATTGGCCAAAACCCCAAGGCCCCTCAGATGCAGGCCGCACTGACCGCGCACATTGCCGAGCACATTGGCTACGCGATGCGCCAGAAGATCGAGCAGCAGCTCGGCATGCCGCTGCCGCCCGAAGACGAGAAGCTGCCTCCGCAGATGGAGATGGCGCTGTCGTCCATGATGGCGCAGGCTGCCAAACAGATCGTGGATCAGAGCAAAGCTCAAGCCGCGCAGCAACAAGCTCAGCAGCAAGCCCAAGACCCTGTGGTGCAGATGCAACAGCAAGAGCTGCAGATCAGGCAACAAGAGGTGCAGATCAAACAGCAGGTGGCGCAGGCACAAATCCAAAAGGACGCCCAAGAGCTGGAGCTCAAGCAAAAGCAGATGGAGATCGACGCTGCCGCCAAGGCCGACGCCACCCGTCTGAAGGAAGAGGAAATCAAGGCCCGCTTGCAGCTCGACGGCTTCAAGGCCGGGCAACAGGCGTCGCAGGCAGACAAACAACTGCAGGCAAACCAAGAACGTGAAGGTGTCCGCATGGGCATCGACATCGCAAAGAGTCGCCATGACATGGCACAGGCAAACAAACCAACCGAAGGTGAATCAACCAAATGATCCAAGATTTCGCACGCGTATTGCGCGAACAAATACGCACTGACATGAACAACTACGCCGACGACTTGGCAGGCGGAGCATGTCGCTCATTTGACGAATACCAAAAACTCTGCGGGACCATTCAGGGTCTGGCGCTTGCAGAGCGTTACATCATCGACCTTGCAGAGAAAGTGGAAAAAGCAAATGAGTGAAATCGATTTGAGCCCCGGCTCGTTCGCCTTACCCGAGACGATTCAAGCCACGGATGCACCGGCCCCCGATGCAACTGCGGAAGAAAAAGCTCGGCAACTGCCTGACCCTACGGGTTGGAAAATCCTGTGCGCCGTGCCTGACGTTGAAGAGCGTTATGCAGGAACCACACTTGACCTTGTGAAGCCGACAGACATCCTGCGCCAAGAAGAACACGCCACCACGGTGCTGTTTGTCTTGAAAGTTGGACCTGACGCATACAAGGACACCGCCAAGTTCCCCACCGGAGCATGGTGCAAAGAAGGAGACTTCGTTCTGGTTCGGACCTATTCCGGCACCCGAGTGAAGATTTTCGGCAAAGAATTCCGTCTCATCAACGACGACCAAGTTGATGCTGTTGTGCAAGACCCCCGCGGTATCACCCGCGCATAAGGAGTAGAAAATGGATCCATACAAGTTTCCAGACGAGGTGGAAGACAAAGACCCGCAGATCGACATTGAGATCGAGGGCGAGGACGACGTTGAGATTGAAGTCGTCGATGACACCCCCGAGCGCGACCGCGGTCGCCTGCCCCTGAACAAGGAAGTGGCAGACCCCTCCGATGAAGAAATTGAGAGCTACTCCGGCAAAGTCCAGCAGCGAATCAAAGAACTCACCCACGCCCGGCACGATGAGCGTCGTGTCAAAGAGGCGACAATGCGCGAGAAGCAAGAGCTTGAACGCATGGCCCAGCACCTGCTGGAAGAAAACAAGAAGCTCAAGCAGTACGTCAGCTCCGGAGAGAAGCAATACGCTGAAACCGTGCAGACTGCAGCCGAGGCAGAACTGGTTTTGGCGCGTCGCAAACTGAAGGAAGCCCACGAGGCTTTTGACACTGATGCCATCATCGCAGCCCAAGAAGAGCTGTCCGATGCAAAAATGCGCATGACTGCAGCAAAAAATTTCCGTCCAACCCCTTTACAGGCGGAAGAAGATGTTGTACAAACACAATCACGACAACCCCAAGTTGTTGAACCGGACGAAAAATCTCTGCGCTGGCAGGCAAAAAACCAGTGGTTTGGTTCATCGGGGTTTGAGGAATACACCAGCTACGCATTAGGGCTGCATCAAAAACTAGTCAACGGTGGAGTTGATCCCCGCTCAAGCGAATATTTCGACCAAATTGATGGTCGCATGAAGTCCAAGTTCCCGGAGTTATTCGGTGGCGAAGACAAACAGCAGTCCGGTGAGGTTCGACGGAAACCTACGACGGTCGTCGCTTCAGCATCTCGTTCTACGAGCGCTGGCAAAGTGAAATTGACAGTCACGCAAGTGGCATTGGCAAAGAAACTTGGATTGACCCCGCAGCAATACGCTGTACAAGTAGCAAAACTGGAGAACTGAAATGGCTGAAACCCGTACACCCCGTGATTTAGTGTCACGCGAAAAATCTGCTCGTGCTGTATACGTACCGCCGACATCGTTGCCCGATCCGACACCTGAGCCGGGGTACACCTACCGTTGGGTAGCTACTCATGTTCTGGGACAAGCCGAGACCCGTAACGTATCTACCAAGATGCGCGAGGGCTGGGAGCCGGTAAAGGCAGCAGACCATCCGGAACTGCAACTGTACGGTAATTCCGCTACAGGCAACGTGGAAATTGGGGGCCTCATGCTTTGCAAGTGTGCAACCGACAAGATGCGTGCCCGTGACGAATATTACAACGCACAAGCGCAGACTCAGATGGATTCAGTGGATAACCACTTCATGCGAAACAACGACCCTCGGATGCCGCTGTTCTCTGACCGAAAGTCAACGACCAGTCGCGGACAAGGATTTGGTTCTGGTTCAAAGTAATATAGGAGCCCTAAATGGCATCTACCGCAACCCCTTACGGCTTTAAAGCCGTGAACGAGTTGGGTGGTCTACCTTATTCTGGTAGCACTCGACAGTTCCTCATCGACCCAGCAGGTTACAACACGAACATCTTCAATGGTTCGCTCGTGTATGTGAACACCTCTGGCTACCTCAATATCGTCACCGGCACTGGTGCTGACGGTACAACCAACTCGTTCCCCGGCTCCGGTACTCTTACCGGCGCAATCGGTGTGTTTGTTGGCTGTTCGTACGTCAACGCTCAAGGCCAAGTGATCTTTGCTCAGTACTACCCAGCTAACACTGTGGCTCCTACTGGCACAGCAATCACCGCCTACGTGATCGACGACGACCGTGCCGTGTTCCAAGTGCAATCTGCTGGTTCCGTGACTCAAGCCGCTCTGGGTGCCAACGTGTACCTGTCTGCTGCTCAAAGCACTTCGACCGGTTCGACTACCACTGGTAACTCGACTTCTGCTGTTATTGCTGGCTCTTCTGCCGTCACTACTACCGCAGCTTTCCGTATCGTGGGCTTCGTGAACATGCAAGGTTTCTCGACTGTGGGCGACGCCTACACCGACATCTTGGTCAAGTTCAACCCCGGTTACCACAGTTACAGCAACGCCGTCGGCGTCTAAGGAGCACATAAATGGCTATTTCACGCGCACAACTGCTCAAAGAATTGCTGCCCGGCCTGAACGCCTTGTTCGGTATGGAGTACGCACGCTACGGCGAAGAGCACAAAGAGATCTACGAAACCGAGAAATCGGAGCGTAGCTTTGAAGAAGAAACCAAGCTGGCCGGTTTCGGCGCTGCTCCGGTCAAGAACGAAGGTTCTGCCATTGCTTATGACAATGCGCAAGAAGCGTTCACTGCCCGTTACACGCACGAAACCATCGCCTTGGGCTTCTCGATCACTGAAGAAGCTGTTGAAGACAACCTGTACGACAGCCTGTCTGCTCGTTACACCAAGTCTTTGGCTCGCGCCATGGCCTACACCAAGCAAGTGAAAGCTGCTGCCGTTTTGAACAACGGTTTCAGCCAGAACTACTTGGGCGGCGACGGCGTGTCCTTGTTCGGTGTGAACTCCAGCGGCACTCGCGTTGGTCACCCACTGATTAACGGTGGCGTGAACTACAACAGCCCAAGCACCATGGTTGACTTGAACGAAACATCGTTGGAAAACGCTGTTATTCAGATCGCCGCTTGGACTGATGAACGTGGTCTGTTGATCGCTGCTCAACCTCGCAAATTGGTCATCCCTCCAGCACTGCAATTCGTTGCAACCCGCTTGTTGGAAACCAGCCTGCGTGTTGGTACAAACGACAACGACGTCAACGCACTGAAGAACAATGGTTCGATCCCAGAAGGTTACGCAATTAACCACTATCTGACCGACACCAATGCTTGGTTCTTGACTACAGACGTGCCAAACGGTCTGAAGCACTTCGAGCGTTCGCCTCTGACGAACTCTATGGACGGTGACTTCGATACCGGTAACGTCCGTTACAAGGCTCGTGAGCGTTACAGCTTCGGCTGGTCCGATCCACTCGGTATGTGGGCTTCTTCAGGTTCTGCCTGATAAAGATGAAAAAGGGGCCTTGTGCCCCTTTTTCTTTTGGTGTATATTGCGTTAACCCGGGAACCCCGGCGCATCAAACTGTCCCGGCAGACGACGTACCGATTGATGCGCTGATCTTGTACGTAAGGACAATTTATCATGGCAGTTTCAACCACCCAATCGATCTGGCGCTCCGGCGGCGGCGATCAAACTCGCACCTCGTATTGCGGTTCCGGCGTTATGGCCGCGACGTTCTACATCTCTGGTGCATCTGCTGCTGGCACCGCTGTGCAAGCCTCTTCTTCTGTTGCTGCTCCAGTGGTTTTGCCCGCTGGCGCTGTCGTGACTGAGATTCAGGCCATCTGCGCTGCTACTGGCGGCACCACTCCTACCTTTGACATGGGCTTCACTTTGTACGGCACTGCGACCGCTACAAACACTGGCTTGGTGTCTGCTGCCGTGGCTACCACTGGCAAGCTGTCCATCAACTTGGCCACTGCTACTGCTGGCGCAAACATGGGCACCACAATGTCCACCACCAACTTGGTGACCATCACCGGTGGCGGTACTTCTGGCGACGCGCCTACAGGCGGCTCGATCAGCGGTACGATCTTGTACTACGTGGTCGATCCATACGCCGGTCAACAGAACGTCTAATTGACTCCGGGGGCTTCGGCCCCTGTCTTACAGGAGATTGATTATGATGCAATATGACGTAAAGCAGGCACACACAAACCAGTCAGGGTTTATGGTGATTGACCGCGTTCGTGTTAAGGCTGTTGCTTTTGTTGGTACCGCAAGCGCGGGGCAGTTTGTTCTTTTTGATACCACAACCGCACCGGTGTCCAGTGGCGTCACGTATGCCCGCTCAGGGGCCACCATTACCGTCTCCAAGACGGCGCACGGCTTAGTGGCCGGCCAATCTATTGGCATTGACTTTGACGCTGGCACGGGTGGCTCGGCCACGCCCGGCAATTACACAATTGCTACTGCAAGCGCGAACAGCTTTACCATTACCGACATCAACTCGGGGACCATCACAGGAACTCCAGCCGCTGTTTACTCAACGGGCAAATGGCTGATGACTTTTGATGTGGCTGCCGGAGATACGTACAACAACGGATCGAGTACGCTGCCCGGTGAAGGCATCTTGGCGCAAAACGGTGTTTACGCTTACATGAGCAACATGGCGGCTGTGAGTATTTTCTATGGCTAAGGCAGCCCCCAAGAAAAAAGGCCCGTCACTGGCCGTTGGCCGTGGCGAGAAGCTGCCTGTTTCTAAAGGTGCAGGCTTGACGGCCAAAGGCCGTGCCAAGTACAACCGTGAAACGGGCAGTAACCTGAAGGCTCCCCAGCCTCAAGGGGGCAAGCGCAAAGATTCGTTCTGCGCACGGATGTCCGGCATGCCCGGCCCCATAAAGGACGAAAACGGTAAGCCTACCCGCAAGGCGGCTTCTCTTGCAAGATGGAAGTGCTGATATGACTGAACACCACGACACAGTTAAAAATGTTATGGATGTGGCTGCAATCTTCACCACAGTTGGAACATTTCTTGAGGTAATTTCACCAGTGTTTGGCTTTATTGGCGCGGTGGTCGGTGTCATGCGCATCATTGAAATGGCAACCGGCAAATCGTTCTCTGAGCTTATCAAGCGTAAGAAAGCTGACGATGCCGTCGACCAGTAAGAAGCAGCACAATTTCATGGAAGCGATTGCGCACTCGCCGTCGTTTGCCAAGAAAGCAGGCGTCCCACAATCCGTGGGCAAAGATTTTTCAAACGCGGACAAGGGCCGCAAATTTTCAAAAGGTGGCGATATGGCAACGAAAAAAATGGCTAACGGCGGCGCAATGTCTGCCAAGATGGGCGCTGTGAAAACTGCTGCTCCGAGCAAAGACGGTGTGGCCTCTAAAGGCAAAACCAAGGGCAAGATGGTAACCATGGGCGGCAACAAAGGCCCCAACGGTTTGCCCACAAAAATGGCCCGTGGCGGTAAGTGCTAAGTCATGATGGCCTGCCGTGGGATGGGGGACATCTCCCCATCCAAAATGCCCAAGGGTAAGAAGGTCGAACGCAAGGACGACCCGAATACTGTTGACATGTACGCCAAAGGTGGCGGAGTCAATGCTGCAGGCAACTACACCAAGCCCAGTTTGCGCAAGCGGATTGTGAGCCAAGTGAAGTCCGCGGCAACACAGGGCACTGGTGCAGGTCAGTGGTCAGCACGTAAAGCGCAGCTTGTGGCCAAGAAGTACAAAGCCGCAGGCGGCGGGTACAGAGACTGACATGAAAGCGCCGCAGCAATCCCTCAAAGACTGGGGCGACCAGAAGTGGCGCACCAAGTCGGGTAAACCGTCTTCCAAGACGGGGGAGCGCTACCTGCCTGAGAAAGCGATCAAGTCTTTGAGCGCTGCCGAGTACGCGGCGACGACAAAGGCAAAACGTGCCGGTAAAGCGGCAGGTAAACAATTTGTGGCTCAACCAAAAGGTATAGCCAAAAAAACAGCGGGGTTTAGATAATGGCTGGTGGCGCAGGACAATCAATGGGCAGCAGCATCCCTGCGCCAACATCTACGGGCAACCCGGGCTCTTCGTCTTCTATGAACGGCGGAATGGCTGGCGGCTTTGGCGGTCAGCAGCAAGGCGGCTTTGGTGGTGGGCAACAAGGCGGCTTTGGCTTTGGCGGTATGAACAATTTCCAGCCCCAGATGCAGAGCCCCTACGGCCCGCAGCAAGGCGGCTTTGGCGGTTACGGTGGCCAGCAGGGCGGCTTCGGTGGCTTCGGCCAGCAGCAGGGCTATGGCGGCGGCTTCGGCGGCTTTGGTGGCGGGCAACAATACCAACAGCAGCAACAACAGTTCAACCCGTACCAGCAGCAACAGCAGTTCAACCCATACCAGCAGCAACAGCAGTTCAACCCATACCAGCAGCAACAGCAGCAGTACAACCCGTACCAGCAGCAACAGTTCCAGCCGCAGATGCAAAACCCTTACGGTCCTCCACAGGGTCGCGGCGGTTTTGGTGGCGGTTTTGGTGGTCGCGGCATGGGACGGGATATGGGCGGTTACGGCGGTCGCGGTATGGACCGTGGCTACGGTGGCGGCTTAGGCGCACTGGCGCAGCAAAAACGTATGGGAGGTCGTCAAATGGAAACGTATGGCGGCGGACAAGGGCTGGTGCCCGGGGACATCAACAACCCTCAATCAGCAACCATGGACATGCCCCAACAATATGGTGGCAACATGCAAGCGTTGATGGCCGCGATGGGAAACTACGTCAATCCGGCAGCACAAAACGCACAACCTCTTGGCGGAGGGCTGACTCCTCAACAAATGGCCCTGATTGAATAACATATGGCAACCTCTGGAACAGCAGCATTTAACCTCGATCTCACGGAGATCGTTGAGGAAGCGTTCGAGCGTACGGGCTCGGAGTTGCGTACGGGCTATGACCTGCGCACGGCTCGTCGATCACTGAACTTGTTGTTCGCTGACTGGGCCAACCGCGGCGTCAACATGTGGACCTTTGAGCAGGGCACGATCACCCTGACTCCCGGCTTGGCCACTTACGCGCTGCCTTTGGACACCGTTGATCTGCTGGAGCACGTCATCCGCACCGGTGCGGGCAGTGCCTCAACTCAGGCCGATCTCACCATCACACGTATCAGTGTGTCCACCTACGCCACGATCCCAAACAAGTTACAGCAAGCCCGGCCCATTCAGTTGTGGTTTCAGCGCCTTGATGGTCAAAAGTCGTCGATCGGCACCGTGTTGTCGGCCACTATCACTTCTACGGACACCACGATCTCTGTGGCATCGACTGTTGGCTTGGCCACGACCGGCTTTGTGCAGATCGATTCGGAGATCATCAACTACGGCTCCATCAGCGGCAACCAGCTTTTGTACTGCACCCGTGGGCAGGCGAACACCACCGCCGCGGCGCACACTGTCGGTACTAGCGTGTACGCGCAGAACCTGCCGTCCGTGACCGTGTGGCCAACCCCAGACAACACCCAGACGTACCAGCTCGTGTACTGGCGTATGCGCCGTATCGATGATGCTGGCGGCGGCGTGAACACAATGGACGTGCCGTTCCGGTTCCTGAACGCCTTGGTGGCGGGCTTGGCCTACTACCTTGCCCTCAAAGTGCCCGATGGTGCACAGCGCCTTGACGTGCTCAAAGCCCAGTACGATGAGGCTTGGCAACTGGCGTCTGATGAAGACCGCGAGAAGGCCGCTGTGCGGTTTGTACCTCGCCAGATGTTCATTGGAAGCGGCACGTAAATGGGCAATCGGTTTGCTTCTGGCAAGAACAGCATCGCTATATGCGATCGCTGCGGCTTCCAGTTCAAATTGACGACCTTGAAGAAGGAAGTCATCAAGACAAAGATTTACAATCTGATGGTCTGTGATGAGTGCTGGGACCCAGATCAGCCGCAGTTGCAGTTGGGCATGTACCCGGTGGATGACCCGCAAGCTGTGCGCAACCCCCGCAAGGACACGACATACGTGACCGCAGGCCCCAACGCACAAGGATCGCTGACTGGCGGTTCAAGGGACATCCAATGGGGCTGGAGCCCTGTGGGCGGGGCAAAGAGTTTTGATGATGCGCTGACGCCAAACTACTTGGCATTGGCGGTACAAGTTGGTACAGTAACGGTCGTAACGACATAAGGAGTCGATCATGGACAAGAAGACGGTAAAGAAGATTGCAGACACCGAAGTCAAAGCGCACGAAAAGCGCATGCACGGTGCAAAGAAGATGGCCAAAGGCGGCGTGACCTCCGATGCCATGAAGTCTGTTGGCCGTAACATGGCCCGCGCAAACAACCAAAAGACAGGTTAATACCATGGCCAAGATCAACAACCTCCCCGCAGCAGCCTACGCCAAGCCGCACACAATGAGCGGCAAGGAAGTCAAGGTTGAAGAGAACCCCGGCTACGGTCCAAACCGCAGCAAACTGGACTCTATGGATGTGAGCATTGGCCGCATCAGCAAGTCCGCTGGTAACGAGACCACCAAAACTTCGGGCATCGTGACTCGCGGTAATGGCGCGGCCACAAAGGGCATCACCGCCCGCGGACCAATGGCATAACATGAACTATACCGAGCTCAGCGCTGCCATCAGCGCGTATACCGAGAACACAGAGGCAGACTTCATTGCTGAAATCCCTGTCTTTGTGAAGCAGGCTGAGCAGCGTATATACAACACAGTTCAGTTCCCATCCCTGCGCAAGAACGTGACGGGGACAACCTCTGCGTCCAACAAGTACCTCTCGTGCCCCAATGACTTTTTGGCGGTGTATTCGCTGGCCATCATTGATGCCACCGGTGCGTATGAGTATTTGCTGAACAAGGACGTGAACTTCATCCGTCAGGCGTATCCGCAGCCCACCGACACCGGCTTGCCGCGCTACTACGCTTTGTTTGGCCCGACCACTTCTGGCTCTACGATCACCAACGAGCTGTCGTTCATTCTTGGCCCAACGCCAGATGCGTTGTACAACGCCGAGCTGCACTACTATTACTACCCCGAGTCAATCACTACCGCCAACACAACTTGGCTGGGCGACAACTTTGACTCCGTGCTTTTGTATGGCTCGTTGGTGGAAGCGTACACGTACATGAAGGGCGAGACCGACATGATGCAGTTGTACAACCAGAAGTACCAAGAAGCACTTGGCCTCGCAAAGCGTCTGGGAGATGGTATGGAGCGTCAAGACGCCTACCGCTCCGGGCAGTTCCGCCAGAAGGTGACCTGATATGTCGTTTGCTCAAGGCGCAACAAACTCGTTCAAAGTGGGGTTGGCTGACGGAGTGTTTAACTTCGGCGACCCCTTGGACACCTCGTACAAGATCGCGTTGTACACCGCTGCCGCGTCGCTTAACGCCCAGACCACGGCATACTCTTCGGCCAACGAGGCGACTGGCGGCAACTACACTGCCGGTGGCCAGACGCTGACAATCACGCAGGTCCCAACCACAGGCGGGCTGACCGTTTCCCCGGTGACGGTGTACTGGTCGTTTGCCAATGTGCAGTGGACTGGCGCAATTACCGCCCGCGGCGCGTTGATCTACAAAGACCTTGGCGGCGGCAGCACAGCTTCTGTTTGCGTGCTGGACTTTGGTTCGGACAAGACATCCGTCAACACCTTCACTGTTCAGTTCCCTACTGTGAACAGCAGTGATGCAATTCTTCGTATCGTTTAAGGAGCTTCCTATGTTCACCGAAAAAGCCAACTCTGCCGACACCGCCACTGCCTCGTTTGTTGCAGGCGCAGGCATGACCCAAGACGCCCTTGCTGGTGGCGTGTTCCACGTTACCTGCTTGGACAAAGACGGCAACGTGAAGTGGGAAGATGAAGTGCACAACCTTGTGGTCAACCAAGGTCTGCAGGACATGAACACCCAATATTTCAAAGGCTCCGCTTACACGGCAGCGTTTTATTTTGGCTTGATTACAGGTCCCGGTTCCGGTACCACTTATGCTGCTGCCGACACACTGGGCTCGCACAGCGGCTGGACTGAGTTCACCAACTACTCGGGTTCACGCAAAGCTGCCGTGTTTGGCACGGCCACGACCGCCAACCCATCGGTCATCAGCAACTCCGCTTCTCCTGCCTCGTTCTCGATCAGCAGCTCTGGCGGTGTGGTGGCAGGCGCGTTCTTGTGTACCGTGTCCAGCGGCACTTCTGGCGTGTTGTTCTCTGAGGCTGATTTCCAGTCTCCCGGCGACCGCACTGTTGTGTCGGGCGATACGCTGAACGTGACATACACATTCAGCCTGACCGCATCCTAAACCGCAGGGAGTAACTCCCTGTGCTCGGGTTCTCTTCCTTTGCCGCCACTCCCTTTGCTACGGCAGGGGCTGGCGGAGCCGTCTTTGACAGCAGCGTAGAGGAAGCCGCAAGCGTAGACCAAATCGTTTCTGCGGAGGCAATTTTTATTGGCGTCCTCCCAGAGGGGGTTTCCGGCGCAGACGTTGTAGAAGTCGCCGCGTCGGTGTTTGGCGCGGACATTGCGGAAGCCGAGTCGGCTGCGGACAGCATCACGGCGCAAGTGGGTTTTGCATCCGATATAGCGGAAGGGGGCTCCGCTGCTGACAGCGCGACCACCGCAGCGGTGTTTATCTCGGCAGTTGACGAAGCTGTTTCTGGTGCCGACACTGCCTCTGCCGCAGCCACATTTACGCCGACCATTTCTGAGGCCGCTTCCGCGCAGGATTTGGTTGAGTCGCTGACCGTATTTATCAGCAGCATCACAGAAGCCGCATCTGCCTCCGACATTTTTGTTGCCACCAATACGTATTTCGCAGCCCTTTCTGAAGCGGCGGCGGGGCTGGACGCTGCAAGCGCAGCGGCAGTTTTCCCTTCCGCGTTGAGCGAGGCCGGATCAATTGCAAGCACTACCGCTGTTGCTGCTTCTACGTTCAATGCGGCAGTCGCAGAGTCTGTGCTGACGGCGGATTCTGTCTTGGCAGCGCTTGTTTTTCTTGCTACCATACAGGAAAGCACCACCGCCTCTGATCTGTTCGTTGCGCGGTTTTTGTGGGAGCTTATTGACGATGCACAGACTGCTGGCTGGACGCTTATTGGCGACGCGCAGACTCCGGGCTGGACCACAATCGACAACGCACAGACGGCCACTTGGCAGGTCATTGGCACAGATAACTAAGGCTCGACATGGCAATCGTTTTAAAAGACCGCGTTAAAGTAACCTTCACCTCTACAGGCACTGCTGACTTTACGTTGGGGTCTCCGTACCTTGGGTTTCAGGCTTTCTCCGCCATCGGGAACGGCAACTACACATACTACGCAGCCTCTGATCCGGCCACCGGTGACTGGGAAGTTGGTTACGGCCAGTACCTGACTGCGGGCCCTACTCTGACGCGTGTCACGGTTCTATCGTCCAGTGCAGCAGGTGCGAAGGTTTCTTTCTCAGCAGGCAGCAAGGACGTGTTCTGCACGTATCCGTCTGAGAAAGCCATCTATGAAGAAAACACCGGCAACGTCTTGATCGACGGCGGCCCCATCACGGTGATCGGTACAGGTGTCACAAGCTACACCACGTTCTCCGCCGCCTTGGGCGAGCTGTACGCCAACATCAACAACTTTGCTCAGTTGTATGCCCAGAACTTGAATAGTGGCGCAAATGCTTCTTCTGACATTGTGGCGTACAACAACCTTGGAGATGGTGTAAACAACTTCGTGGACATGGGCATTAACAGCTCGAACTACACATCGGTTGACTACCCGATCTTTACTCCTTCATCCAGCTACCTGTACAACGATGGCGGCGAGCTGATTATTGGTAGCGCCACAGATGATGTAGTGCTGTTTGCGGGCGGCGTCGATACGACCGACGAAGCTCTGCGGATTGACAAGACATCCAAGGCGGTCACGCTGGCGGCTGACTTAAATGTGGGCGGGGCCTTGGGCGTAACGGGGGCAGCAACTTTTGGCTCCACCGTTTTGCTAAATGCCAACCCATCCTTGGCATTGCAAGCTGCCACCAAACAGTACGTAGACTCTGCCGCTGCCACAGGTTTTACTGTTCACCCATCTGTGGTCTATGGAACAACTGCCGCGCTGCCTACAAACACGTACAACAACGGTGCTTTGGGCGTAGGCGCCACTCTTACCGCTGTAGCCAATGGCGCTCTTTCGGTTGATGGCAGTGCCGTTACTACATCCCAGCGAATCCTTGTTCAAAACGAAGCGACATCCGCCAACAACGGTTGCTACACCGTGACGGCCACAGGTAGCGGAGCTACTCCTTACGTGCTTACCCGTGCCACGGACTTTGACCAAGCAGCAGCAGGCGAAATTGCAAACAACGCATATTTCTTCATTACCAGCGGAACCACAAACATTGGCCGTTCGTATGTGTTATCTCAAACAGCGGCCATTACCGTTGGCACCACTGCACTGCCATTTACTTTATTTGCCGATCAACTGACGTACACTGGCACAGCGCCCCTCAACGTCACAGGGCAGACAATTGCACTGACTGGTACGGTTGCAGCCACCAACGGAGGCACGGGAACCAATACGGTAACCACGGGCGATTTGCTGTACGGCTCCGGCACCAATACATGGAGCAAGCTACCCTTGGGAGTGGGCTACAAGTCATTGGTCGTCAACGCTGGCGGCACGCAGGTTGAATGGAACGCTGTTGCCTTAAACCAGTCCGCTGCGGTGTCCGGTAGCCTTGGCGCTACCAACGGTGGTACGGCCCAATCTTCGTATGCTACGGGCGACACTCTGTATGCAAGCGCGGCCAACACCCTGTCGAAGCTGTCGGGCAACACCACGACCACCAAGAAATTCTTGGGTCAGACCGGTACGGGTTCAGCCTCGCAGGCCCCTGTGTGGCAACAACCAGCAGCCTCCGACATTACGGGCTTGGCTCCATCAGCCACCACGGACACAACCAACGCATCCAACATCACTTCAGGCACGCTGCCAGCAGGGCGGTTGACAGGCAGCTACACCGGCATCACCGGTACTGGTGCGTTGGCCGCAGGTTCGTTGGCCTCAGGCTTCACCGCCGTCACTGCTCCTTTGGGTGGCACTGGGTTCTCCAGCTACACCATTGGCGATCTGTTGTATGCAGACACCACGACTACGTTGGCCAAGTTGCCCGACGTGGCGGTTGGCAATGCCTTGATTTCTGGCGGTGTGGGCTCGGCTCCATCGTGGGGTAAGGTTGGCTTGGCCACCGCAGTCTCGGGCACTCTGCCTGTGGCCAACGGCGGTACAGGCGTCACGTCTTCTACGGGTACTGGTTCGGTTGTTTTGTCGAGCAGCCCCACACTGACCACGCCTGCTTTGGGCACTCCTTCGGCGGTGGTTTTGACAAGCGCCACGGGGCTTCCTTTGAGCACGGGCGTTACTGGCACACTGCCGGTTGCCAACGGCGGTACAGGTTTGACAACCGCGCCGACAAACGGTCAGATTGATATTGGTAGCACAGGCGTAGGTTTTGTGCGCACCACCATTTCGCCCGGTACAGGCATTTCGGTGACCAACGCCGCTGGTAGCATTACGATCACCAACACAGCCCCATCAAGCGGCGGCACGGTGACAAGCGTCACGGGCACTGCCCCAGTGGCTGTTGCAACAGGAACCACAACGCCGGTTATCAGTTTGAACGCCGCCTACGGAGATACATTAAATCCGTACGCTAGCAAAACAGCCAACTACTTCCTCGCAGCGCCCAACGGCACTGCGGGTGTGCCGACATTCCGGGCGGTTGTTGCTGCGGATATTCCAACACTGAACCAGAACACCACTGGTAACGCTGCCACTGCGACCACGGCAACCACTGCGACAAACCAATCTGGCGGCACGGTCAATGCAACGACTGGCGCGTTCAGTGGCACAGTTTCCGTTACTGGAACAGGATCAGTTTCTCTGGCTACCAACGGGGATATTACAGCTTCACGTTCTGGGGGCACAACAGGTGTACTTTATTTTGGAGCCTCAAACGGGGGCACAAAATATCTGTACTTTGACGGCACAAACTACAGCCTTGCAGGCGGACCTGTTGTAGCCACAAACATCACGGCTGCGGGTAACACTACTGGTAACGCTGCAACGGCTACTTTAGCCGCCACAGCCACCAACGTCGCTGGCGGCGCAGCCAACCGGATTGTTTACAACTCTGCTGCTGGGACAACCACTTTTGTTGCCGCGCCGGTATCCGCCAGCACATATCTGGGCTGGAACGGAACTGCGTTTGTGTGGTCGGCTACCACTGGGCCAACAGGCCCTACAGGCCCTACAGGCCCTACAGGCCCCACGGGAAGCCCCGGCCCCACCGGCCCCACAGGCCCAACAGGTTCGGCTGCCACCGTCACGGTAGGCACAACTACAACTGGCCCTGCCGCTGTGACAAACAGCGGGACGACCTCGGCTGCAGTTTTCAACTTCACAGTTCCTCAAGGCGCTACAGGGCCTACGGGCCCAACCGGACCCACGGGCCCAACCGGAACTACGGGAAGCCCCGGCCCTACAGGTAGCCCCGGACCCACAGGCCCAACGGGGCCTACTGGACCCACAGGCCCATCCACGCTGATTAACGTCACATCAACGGCTGGAGCGCAGACAAACTACATCGTGGGCGTCACATCCACGGGCGTCAACGCAACGCCATATGTCAGCACGAGCGTGTACTACAACTCGTCAACCAACGTGATGACGGCCACCACATTCAGCGCGGCTTCTGATGAACGCTTGAAGTCTGACTGGCAAGACCTGCCCGACAATTTTGTTGAGCTGCTGGCACAAGTTAAAAATGGTACGTTCAAACGAACTGATGATGGGAACACCCGTGTTGGCGTCTCCGCGCAGTCTTTGTTGGCCGCACTGGAAAAAGCCGTGATTGAAGGCGACAAAGGCTACCTCACAGTTGACTACGGCCCTGCGGCTTTGGTATCCTGTATTGCTCTGGCCAAACGTGTGCTGGCGCTCGAAGCAAAACTGGAAGGCAAATAATGGCGCATCTCCCCCTTTGGTACACGGCACAACTCGGCGATGAGATGTGCGACAAAGCCGTTGAAGAGCTGGCCGTTGTTGAGTCCAAAGAAGCCACGATGGGGGCGGACGGCAACGAGACCAACTTGGACACGCGCAAAACCAAAGTGCGGTTTGCCGACAATGGGTACTGGCTTGAAGGCATCTTTGAGCGGTTTGCCATGGAGGCCAACAAAACCTGCAAATGGGAGTACCACCTCACAGGGTCTGAGCGCGTTCAATTCGCTGAATATGGGGTCGATAACCACTATGCGTGGCACACGGATACGTTTACACTCTCAGGTAACCCTGTGGATCGAAAAATAACCGTGGTGTGCTTGCTGAATGACGACTTCACCGGCGGCGATTTTGAAGTGCGTTTGTACTCGGACTATAAGGCGGGCCTGAAAAAAGGCACGATGGTTGCGTTTCCGTCCATCCTTGAGCACCGCGTACTGCCGGTCCTGAGCGGCGTGCGCTATTCTGCAACAATGTGGTTTAACGGGCCAAGGTTTAGATAAGACCACTTGTAAAGGACTGATATGACTACTGGAACAACTACACTCCTCGGCTTGGCACTGCCAGTCGATGGGGAACTCAGCGGAACATGGGGAGATGTCGTCAACTACGGCATCACCGACTACGTGGACATTGCTGTAGCAGGCACACTGAGCTTTGCAGGCGATGGCGCGATCACGCTGGCCAACACGACAGGTACGGCCACGGGCACGAACATAACGTCCACCACGGCGCAGTATGCAGTCATCCGGATTACGGGCACGCTGACAGCAACCAAAGTCATCACGGCTCCAAGCTACAGCAAGACGTACATCGTCGATAACGCTGCCACCGGCGGCACTGTCACATTCAAAGCCTCTGGCCAGACCGGTGTGTCCGTGGCAGTGGGCGAGAAATGCACCGTGTATTTCAACGGTACGGATTACGTCAAGGTCGCTTCCAGTGTTGTGGACGGCGTGTCCACCATCAGTTTTGGCAGCACAGGGTTAACCCCTAGTACAGCTACGGCAGGGGCAGTCACTGTTGCAGGAACCTTGGCCGTGGCCAGCGGCGGCACGGGGGTGACCACTTCAACCGGAACAGGCTCGGTTGTATTGTCGAGCAGCCCAACGATTACTTCTCCCATACTGGTTACGCCCGCACTGGGCACGCCTGCATCGGGCGTACTGACCAACGCAACAGGGCTCCCCCTGTCTACCGGCATTAACGGTTTTGGTACGAATGTTGCTACGGCTTTGGCGGTCAACGTCGGCACGGCGGGCGCTCCTGTCATCAACGGCGGGGCCCTTGGTACACCTTCGTCGGGCACTCTGACCAACTGCACATTCCCTACTTTGAACCAGAATACCTCCGGCACGGCTGCAGGCTTATCTGCTACGTTGGCTGTCGCCTCGGGCGGCACTGGGCAAACCACATACACCAATGGCCAACTGCTGATTGGTAACTCGACAGGCAACACGCTGACAAAATCTACGCTGACTGCTGGTAGCGGGGTGACAATCACCAACTCGGCAGGGGGCATTGAGATTTCTGCGACTGGTACAGGCGGCACGGTCACATCCGTAACAGGCACATCACCTGTTGTGTCTTCGGGGGGAACAACTCCAGCCATCAGCTTGGCCGCTGCCTACGGAGACACACTGAACCCTTACGCCAGCAAGACGGCCAACTACATACTGGCTGCGCCCAACGGTTCCGCAGGCGTTCCAACCTTCCGCGCTATTGTGGCGGCAGACATCCCCACACTGAACCAAAACACATCGGGCACGGCTGCCGGTTTATCTGCCACTTTGGCGGTTGCTTCGGGGGGTACAGGCGTTACATCTTCTACGGGCACAGGCAATGTCGTGCTGTCAAACAGCCCAACTCTGGTAACTCCTGCGCTTGGAACTCCTGCATCGGGCAACTTGGCCAACTGCACGTTCCCAACGCTGAACCAAAACACGACTGGTACTGCGGCCAACATTACCGGGACCAGTAACTCGACCCTGATAACCCTGAGTTCGCTCAGCCTGCCCGGAAGTCAAGTCAGCAGCGCCGTGGCCAATGCGACCACTGCGGCAAGTGTGACCACGACCAACTGGACAATCACTGAAGTAGGCGGTCAGCTTCTGTTTAAATACGGCGGCGTGACCAAGTTCACAATGGACCCAACCAACGGCATTACGGCAGAATAAGGAGTAATTCAAATGACAGTAACAGTAGGCGGAACTTCCGTCACATATAACGACAGCACTGTGCAAAGCACTGCTTTTATTGGTTTCCGTTCGCAACTCTTTACGTCCACCGGAACATTTACCGTTCCAACAGGTGTAACCGCAATCAAAGTTACTGTTATTGGTGGCGGTGGTCAAGGCGGCGGAGCAAACGGAGGAGGTGCTGGAGGTGGTGGCGGCGGCGCTGGAGCAGCGGTTAAATACATAACAGGTCTTACTCCCGGAGGTACGGTCACGGCAACTGTTGGTGCTGGTGGTACGGGCGGAGGATCAGCCACTGGCGGAACGGGGGGAACCTCATCATTTGGCGCATATTGTTCGGCAACGGGGGGAAGTGGTGGCCTAGGCGCTGTAAACGGGTCAGCGGGGGG